>CAACVD010000433.1_pt1 | contig 20492 bp, 42 predicted proteins | sample 2381771 | NCBI WGS metagenome assembly CAACVD01 (sample SAMEA5211965, study PRJEB30684) | marine metagenome | biome: Marine; feature: Epipelagic; material: Water | collected 2015-10-15 | depth 15 m | reverse complement strand
CGATAGGCACAAGTTCAAGTACAAATGTTTCAGGAGTAGATTTTATAAATTACTGCTTCGCAGAGAAAAAAGGATTTAGTAAATTTGGTAAATATACAGGAAATGGAAATGCTAATGGAAGCTTTATTTACACAGGATTCAAACCAGCTTTTGTTATCATTAAAAATGCAACTGATGGCGCTAAGAACTGGGTTATGCTAGATAATCGTAGACCAAGTACAGGACAAAATCCAGCAGATGATATTTTATTTCCTAATACATCTGATGCTGAAGTAACAAGTTCAAGCGATAGAAAAATAGATTTTTTAAGTAATGGTTTTAAGATAAGAGGAACTTCAGGACAATTAAATGGTAGTGGTAACAATCACATTTTCATGGCTTTCGCAGCAGAACCTTTAGTAGCATCAAACGGAACACCAGCTACGGCAAGATAATGGCAAACAGTTATAAATTTAAAGGTGTAGCTTTAGCAACTACATCTGAAACATCTTTACTTACTGCTGGAACTAATAATAGCATTATTATAAAATCAATTAGAGCTACTAACAATACATCCAATACACCAACATTATCTATGGATGTTTTAGATAGTTCAGCAAGTACAGAGTTTACAATACTTAAAACACAATCATTAAGTGCAAATACATCAACTGAAATACTTAGTGTGCCTTTAGTTTTAGAGTCATCTGATGCTTTAAAAGCAACAGTTTCTTCTACAGACTCAGTGCATATTACAATTAGTTATTTAGATATATCTTAATGAAATTAGTACCTATACCGAATGACCTTTTAGACAAGGTTTGGAAAATAGTAGAATCAGATATTACAGAAGCTCTAGCTTTTTCAGGCAGCCATACTGATGCAGAATTTGTTTTAAAAATGTTAAAAGAAAACAGATTTCAGTTATGGGTGGTTTGGGATAAAGACGAAAAAGGAATAGACAAACAATATAACGGAGTTGTTGTAACAGAGATTGTACAAAGAAAATTAAAAAAATCATGTCATATTTTTATTATGACAGGCAAAGGCAGAAATAAGTGGCAACATTTAATTTCTGTAATTGAAGATTTTGCACAACAAAATAACTGTGATGGTATGGAAATTATATCAAGACCAGGTTGGCAAAAAATTTTACAAAATTACAACTACAAAAGAACACATATAGTTCTTGAAAAACAACTAACTAAAAAGGAAAAATAATATGTCATTTGGAGGAAGCTCAGGCGGTGGTCAAGTACAAAACCAAACAGTAAACCCTTATGCACCAGCTCAACCAGCATTAAATCAGATTATATCTGAAGCTGGTAATTTGTATAATCAAGGTGTAGCTGCATCAGGATATGTTGCACCAAGCACACAAACATTACAAGGTTTAGGCACACAAGAAACTATGGCTGGAGCTGCTAATCAACAACTAGCAGATACACTATCAGGTAATTATTTAAACCCATTTCTATCACCTATTATACAAAATGCAGCTCAGGATGCTTACACTAATGTTGCAACACAATTTAGTGGTGCTGGTCGAACACCAGGTTCACCGATGAGTCAGCAACAAGTTACTGAACAATTAGCACAGTCTGCATTACCTTTAGCTTTTCAACAATACAACACTGAAAGAGATAGACAGTTAAATATTGCACAAAGATCACCAACTTTACTTCAAACTGGTCAGCAATTAGAGGCACTTCAAAGACAACAGAACTTAGCACCATTCCAATCCTTACAACAATATGCTGGTCTTGTAAGTCCTATAGCTAGTGGCTTTCCTGTACAATCAGCACAAACACAAACACAAGCTAGTCCAGTTACAACTGCATTAGGTGGAGCTTTAATTGGATCTAGGTTTGGTGGCACTGGAGCTGTGCTTGGTGGAATTGGTGGATTATTAGGAGGTTTATTATAATGGTAAAAATTAGAAAATATATATTTGATTTAGAAACTAAAATAAATAACAGACCATCTAAATATATTTATATTTTATTTATTATTTCTGTTATTGGAATAATTTTATAAAATGAACAAACTCAAACAGGCAGTAGGTCTTTTAAATGATGAAGCACCTAAAAATCATTTCTTAGCTTACATCAATGATAAAGAAGCTAAGCTGTTAAAACAAGCTGGTGGTTCAGGTGAAATGACTCCTTTTGGAGTACCAAGTTTTATTGAATATGGTAGTGATGATCCAGGCACAATGAGTCAAGCATCAGCATCGCAAAGTCAGGTTGATAGTTTTAGTGGTGGTTCAGATAACAATACAGACGACTCACAAGACGATGATAAAGCATTATCTTATGTAAACTTTGATCCTAACACACCTACATCATCTTTAAATGATATTGGTAGTGATAGCGATAACAGTGGTGCAATAGCTAATTTAATTAATTTAGCAAAAGTACCTTATGATTTAGTTAAAGGTAATTTACCTACATCTGTTTTATCTTTATTAGGAAACAACCAACCAAAATCTATGCCTAACACAACAGGTGAAGATGGCATTGGTGAGGGTGATTATAATACCAATAGGGATGTTTTTGATACAGTTAATGAATTTAGAACTGATTATAATACTTTAGATCAAGAGCAACAAGCCTTAGTCGATCAAGAATTTTTTGATGCTGGTTATAGAACAAAAGATTTTAGAGATTTTTATTCAGGTGATACAACATTAACTAATAAACAATTTACTGCACCTGAGTCAGATAATGTAAGACGATCACTTACTTATGCTCCATTTGTCATTGGTGGAAATGAAGCTCCACAATCAATGGTTAATGATTACTTTGCAAACTTAGGAAACAATGAATCTTTATCACAAGGTTTAATTGATAGTTATACAACTGCAAAAAACAACATAGCTTCAACATTAGGTCTAGTAGATAACACCAATCAATTTGGTTTTTCATCTACACCTAATTCACCTTTTACAAGAAACAACAGAACAGGTAATCCATTCTACATAGATTACATGATAACAAGAGGATTAATTTAATGACAGATGATGATAATAAAACAAAAGGTTTATTATTTAGCCCTGAAGTATTAGGAGGTATTGGATTACTTACTGCTGGATTATCAGGCAAAAGTCCAAGTGCAGCTTTTCCAAGTATGTTACAAGGTTTACAAACTGCAAATCTTTATCAAAAATATTTAAAAGATCAAAAACAAACAGAAGCATTAGGTGAGTTCACAAAAGATTTACCTAAAGATCAACAACTATTAGCTACTGCTTTTCCAAAACAATTTGTAACCAATAAATTTAAAAATGTAAAATCAGATATTAAAACTTTTAAAAAAGGAACTGATGTCGTAAGTTTAGATTTATCAAATGCATCAGACAAAGCTAAATCAAGACAGTTATTAGCTGATGGTTACACTGCCTTTACACAATCGGTTCAAGGTGCTGATCTTGGTTCTTTAGATAAAAGTGGAAAATCTAAATCTCAAAAATCAATTATTGATAATACAAAACTATTAGGTCAGTTAAGAACAGAACAAGTCTTATTTGAGCCTGAATACTTAACAATAACAGGAAAAGCAAAGTATGAATTGTTAAAGAAAAAAGATTTAGTCAATCCCAATTCATTAAATCCTGATGAAAGAATTTTTTTAAAAGGTTATGATAAATGGTTACAAACTAACTTACAATATTTTAACCAATACAGAAAATTAATTACTGGTGTTGCTGCTGGTGAAAAAGAAATTGGTTGGTTACAATCATCTATTCCAAGTACAAAAGATTCACCTACATCTTATCAAGCTAAAATTAAAAACCAAATTAAAATTACAGAGAGATTAATTAAAAATGAAAAAACTTTTTTATCAGAAAAAGGTGTCAATGCAGTCAATGATAAAGGTGAATATTCAAAAGAATATATTAAATATTTAAAAGATAAAAAATTTCAACCAAGCATTGATGAAATAAAAACAACAATAGCTGGTTATAAAGGTGAATTTGGTAATGATAAAGATAAAATATTTAGATTACTTGACATCGAATATGCTGGTGTAGATTGGCGACAAATAGCTGGAATTAAATAATGAATGAAGAAGAATTTTTTAAAAGTGTTTCACCTTTAAGTGAAAATAAAATTACAAATAATTTATCTAAAGAAGATGAATTTTTTAGTAGTATTGGTAATAATGTTCAAACAAATAATCAATCAACTACACCTCAGTCTAATGTAAACACAGCTTTAGATGTTGGTGCATCGGCTACTGCTGGTGCAGCAACTGGTCTTACTTATCTTTTAGATTTACCACAAGTTGTTAGTGACGGCTTTCAATTTTTAACAGACAAAGCATATGGTTTTGCATTTGGTGAAGATAGTTTAAAAAAAGTTAAAGATGTTAGAGAAAAATTAAAACCAGTAAGATTAGAGCCAGGTAAAGTAATTAGAGAAAATGTAATTGATAAAATATATCAACCTCAAACAACGGCTGGTGAATATGCTTTTACTGCTGGTGAGTTCGCAGCACCAGGCGGTCTATTTGGAAAAGGTGCTAAAGCAAAACAATTATTTACTGCTACTGGTGCAGCATCAGGATTGGTTGCTGAGGGAGCTGAAGATCTTACAGGCAGTGAATTAGCTGGTACAGGTGTTGGTGTTGGATTAAATATAGGTTTAGATTTATTAGCTTTACGAAGAGGTAATCTTGCACAAATAGCAAAAGATATATTACCAACAGACAATATTATTAAAGCAACAAGAGATACACAAAATGCTGCAAAGGCTAAAGGTTTAAATCTTACAGTAGGTGAAGCATCTGAAGCTGCTGCTTTAAAAAGTGTAGAAGCTAATATTGCAACGCAATCCATAAACGCAAAAGCTGTTGATGCTTACTATTTAACAAGACCTGATAAATTAGATACTTACATTAAAAATTTTGGTAAAGATTCAGGCTTAGTTAAAAGAACTTTTACTGGTGCAATTTCAGATACAAATGTTGCAGCAAACTTAAAAAAATCAGCAAGTTTGTTACAAGCCAATAGACAAAAATTGTGGGAAAACTCAGGTGGATTAAAATTTAAAGAAACATTTTTTGATACACAACAAGTAGATAATTTAATTATTAACATAAAAAATATTGTACAAAAAAGTGATATACCTGAAGTAAGAAATGACTTAAATAAAATTATACCTTTATTACAAGCTAGTGGTGGTAAAGGTGATAAATTACATAATGTATATAAAACTGTAAATGATTTAAATTTTTCATTAAAAGGTAATATTAGTAAAACAGCTACAGACAGATCTTTAATTGAAGCTACTGAAACTATAAAAAATGATTTATCAAAAATATTCTCTGTTAATGAAGATTTTGCAAAAGCAAACAAAACATATCAAACTTTCACTAAAGCCTATTTTGAGCCATTAGAAAAATTAGGTATATATAAAAAAATCACAGCATCTAAATGGACTTCAAACATGGATACTGTTGGAAAAGTTTATAGATTACTTTCATCTGATAAAATCAATAAAATAGATGTAGCTAAAATTGCAAAAAGTTTTAATGCTACAGGTGATAAAAATGCTTGGAATAAAATTGTATCTAGTTATTTTGATAATAATTTTTTAAAAGCACAAGCATCTAATCCATCCTTAAATAAAGGTATAAATTTTTATAAAGGTTTGGTGGGTTCACCTAGACAAAAAGAAAATGTAACAGAAATGTTATATCAAGTTGCATTACAAAAAGGATATAAAGGTTCAAGATCAGATATTTTAAATTCTGTTAATCAATTTGCAAAAGTTTTAAGATCATCAGGTGGCTATATCAAAAGTGGTTCACCAACTGCTGTTCGACAGCAAATGGCAGAAACTATGGGAGCTAATCCTATTTCAACAGTTCTAGGTAACAGAGGTAGTTTACCAATCGTAGGAACAGTACAAAACTTTTTTACAACAAGAACTTATAGTCAAAATGCAAAAGCACTTTCAGAAGCGATGTTAAGTGATGAGGGTATTGATGCTTTAATTACTCTTGCTAGAAATTGGAAAGATAAAAATGCATCAATTATTTATACAAGAAATTTAGTACAAGTTGCTAAGGGTATTGAGGAGGCACAAGAAAATTAATGAAATCTCAATCTCAAAAAAATGCAGAAGAAATAATAAAATTACAAGGTGAAGTAAAATTAATTCACAACAAAATTACAACTATAAAAGATAACCATCTTGCACACATCGATAAAAAAATAGACAACATATATAAAGTCATTTGGGTGATATTCGGAGTAAGTGTAGCAAGTCTAGCAGACGTAGTAAAAACACTTCTAGTAAATTAACAACAGCAGATATTGGCACAATTTCAGAACATGAGGTTATATGCCAATTAATAAAGCAAGGTTATGCAGTAGCTAAAGCTGTATCACCACAATGCTTATTTGATTTAGTTGCTGTCAGTCCATCAGGTAAAATTAGACTTATAGATGTAAAAACATCTAGTTATAGAAAAGTAAAAAGAACTATAGATAAATCTAAATTTAAAAAAGGTTTATACAGAATTAACAGATCCCCAACTGCCAAACAAAAAAAAATAAACGTAGAAATTTATTATAACGAAAAATGAAACTCAACGAAAACACAAATATTGGTTTACCTATCAAGAACCTTTTAGGTTTGATTTTTTTTATTTGCACAGGTTTATACGCATTTTTTACAATTCAAGAACGGCTCAACAAATTAGAAACAGCAGATACTCTTTTCCAAGCTGATCTTCTTAAAAAGGCAGAACAAGAACCTAAGAACCTAGAAATGTATATGTTGATTGAACACCTAGCTGGTGAAATTGAAACTATACAAAAAGAAATACAAGAGAGCAGATATAACAAAGTAAACATAGATCACCTTAAAGAACAAATAGATATGTTACAGAAAAAATTTAATGGAAATCACTAATTATGGTTGCAGAGATTATTGCATTATTAATGATCGTAGATCATCAGATCAAAGAACACAGAATACAAGACAATATGAGTATGTGCCTAAAGCACAAGAGAGAAGCGAAAAGAACTATTAAAGATGGCATAGAATATAGATGCATAGTATCTGAAGCAGAACTAGAAAAAAATATAGACGGATCTTTAACAATCAAAAAATTAATAATGAAATGAAAAAGATTATAGATTTCATTGAAAAATTAATTCTCAAATTCATAGGCTTCAAATGAAAAAAAAAATAAAATTACTACTACAAAGATTCAACTTTTGGCATCGATATGTAAACTGGCTATTTAGCAAAAGGTGTAAATGCAAGAAGAAAAAATGAATGAAGTAAAAGAATCTATTAAGACACATGAGGGATATAGAAATAAAGTATATCTATGTAGTGAGGGTAAAAGAACAGTCGGATATGGTCATCTATGTGTAGAGGATCATTGGGAAGATGATAAAGAATATGAGAAGTCTTACCTGGATGAAATCTTTGATAAAGATTTTGAAAACGCATTATATAATAGTCGCACACTAATAAGCAATAGAAATATTAATTTTATTGCACAGGGTGTTATTTGTGAAATGGTTTTTCAATTAGGCATAGGTAATGTTTCAAAATTCAAAAAAATGTGGGAAGCACTAGACTCTGAAAATTATGAGGAAGCTGCTAACCAAATGCTAGACTCTAGATGGCATAAGCAAACACCAAACAGATGTGAGTATTTAGCAAGTAAAATGAGAACTTCAAACAAATGATACACTTATTAGGTTTTTTAAAAAATCCATTATTTAAACTTGTAGCTGATAAAACGATTGGAGCTATAAGTCATAAATTAGAAAAAGATAAAATTATAAAAGCTAAAGAAATAGAAGCTGCTAAGACTGTTTCTGTTGAACAGATTAAACAGCAAGAGCATTCGCTTAAAGATGAATGGCTTACTCTAGTTTTTTCAGGAATTATTATTTGTCATTTTATACCAGCCTTACAACCAGCTATGAGTACAGGTTGGGATATTTTGACAAAAGCCAATGACTATTTTTGGATTATTATTTTAACAATTGTAGGTGGATCATTTGGTATGAATCTAACTAATAAGATGAAGAAAAAATGAAAGTAGCTTTAGTTATGATCATTTGTAGTCAGATTGCTGGTGAGTGTATGCCACCTCATTTTCTAAGACACTATGATAATTTTTATGAATGTTTACTTGGTGGATATCAAGAAGCTATCGATAAAACAAAAGAGCTAGGTAAAAAAGAAATTGTGAGTCATGAAGTAGTTATAAAGTTTAATTGTTATTATGATCCCAAAACTAATCATCCAGGAGCTTAGGTGAAAGGTTTTAAAATTGGAGTCCATAAATCAAGATCAGGTGGATTAACAAAAAAAGGTGTTGCAAAATATCGAAGAGAAAATCCAGGTAGTAAACTTAAAATGGCAGTTACTACTAAACCATCTAAATTAAAAAAAGGATCTAAGGCAGCTAAGAGAAGAAAATCTTTTTGTGCCAGGATGCTTGGTATGAAAAAAAGAAGAACTTCAGCTAAGACAGCTAGAGATCCTAATAGCAGAATTAACAAAGCACTTCGAAAGTGGAACTGTTAATTACATCAACTAACTCAAAGGAAAAATATGTACCACAATAAGAAAAAAACTAAAAAGAAAAAAGGTAAGAAAAAAGGCAAGAAGAAGTAATGCCATACTCTAAATATAGTGCTAAGCAAAAAAGATTAGCAGCCGTTGCACCACCAAGACGAAAAATAACTGGTGCTGATCTTAAAAAACTTAGCAAGAAAAAAAAGAAAAAAGGTAAAAAGAAATGAAGTCTAAAACTGTAAAACCACCAAAAGGTTTTCATTGGATGAAAAAGGGTAATTCCTATTCACTTATGAAAGGTGCTTACAAACCCCATAAGGGAGCTGTAAGAAATGCAAAATTTAAACTTCAAAAAATGCATAGAGGATAACATGGCAAATATACCAACTAATAAAAAATTATATTCAAGAGTGAAGTCAGAAGCGAAGAAAAAATTCAAAGTTTTTCCTAGTGCATATGCTTCAGCTTGGTTAGTTAGAACTTATAAAAAAAGAGGTGGCGGTTATAGAACTGCTTAATTAAATGAAAAGATCAGGTGGCCTGTCAAAATGGTTCAGTCAGAATTGGGTTGATATAAGATCCAAAAAAAAAGGCGGTGGCTTCAAGAAGTGTGGCAGACCATCTGCTAAAGGTTCAAAACGAAAATACCCAAAATGTGTACCAGCTAGTACAGCAGCAAGAATGACATCAAGTCAGAGAAGATCTGCTATTAGTAGGAAGATAAAAGCACAGAAGAATCAAAGAGGTAAGAAACCAGCAAGAGCTAAAACTTTTGCTTAACAGATTTGGAATCCAACTCAATTTCTTTGTAGGTTGGATATAAGTAATGGGGTAACCATTGGGCTAGGGTGGGCAAACTTCTTGCACTGTGTTTCGATTAGGTTGCACAAACATAATTGTGCCATAGTGCAAATAGAAGTGCAAAGTAAGATATATAAAGAATAATTGGCTAAGGCTATTGATTACAAATCAATTGCTCTACCAATTGAGCTATGAGGGCAAATTTAATAATAGGCTTTTACAACGATTTTGTTGTAAGAGCCATTTTTTTTATGCCTGTTATAAACCTTAAAATTGTAAGTTTCAACTAAGCATAGTGCAAATATAGTGCAAATTGTACAGCATTTACTGTGCATAATACCTATTGATTATTATTGACATATGGCAACTCAATTGCTACCTATTGTATATTGATCAACATTGAACAAAAGGACTGAAAAATGCCTAATATAAAAAAAAGAGAATGGGGCAAAGGTAGCTGGGCTTGGTACTACACTTGGCAAGAGAATGGTAAATGGAAATCTGTTCAAAGTAAGAATAAAGAACATATTAAAACACAAGTTCAAAAAATTGAAAATAGATTAGAAAATTTTACTCATAAAAATGTATTACCTTTATTTGATGCAGCTAATGATTATTTCAATGTTGGCCAAAACAATAAGCTAAAAGAACAAGATATACATATTGGTCATTTGCTTGATGAAAAGTCTATGTATAAAAACCACATAGAAACATTAGGTAATATAAACCTTAAAACAATAGATACTACCTGGATAAAGGACTTTATTAAACAAAAGCAGCTAACCCATAAAACACCCTATATTAAAAAGATATTTCATGTATTTAAGAAAATCTATGCAACTAATATAGCTAAAGGTTATGCTAAAAGTTCACCATTTGTCATTGAACATTTTTGGGAAAAAAGAAGATCTAAATATAAAAGAGCAACAATAGACTTTAATGTTTGGAGCTTTAGTAAGCTGCAAGAACTGATTAGTCATGTACAAACTAAGCCAGTACAAATGATATTTAAGCTATGTACTGAAACAGCTTGTAGGCCTAGTGAAGCTAGAGTAGCTAGTCGTAAGAACTTTATGCTCTTAGCTAATAATCCATATTATAAAATTACTAATTCATTAGATAGATATAAGAATATCAAAAGTACAAAAACTGAGAATGGTGTTAGGGATGTTTCAATAGGTGTAGATTTTAAAGATGAGATTGTAAGTTATATGAATACTTTACCTAAAGACCAAGAGTATTTATTTTTAAATTCAAGAGGTAATTTTATAGATCTTAAAAGAATGACGACTGAACTTAATGCAGCTCTAGCTATAATGAAAAATAAATATAACCTAGATCGCTTTGTAAATCGAAAGTGTTATATGTTCAGACATTGGACTGCAAGTAAATGGGCATATGATGGTGTATATGATAATGCTTTTGATTTGACTGAAGCTCTAGGGGACTCCGATAGTAATTTTGTTTATAAGACTTATATTAAGGCTTATAGAAAAAACCATAATAATCCTAAAGTATCTAGTTATAAGGATAAGAATAATAAGTGGTCAAAGCCTGTAGATAATACCCTTTAAACGCATTTTAAAGCCTGTACAGTGGCCTAGCTTAGAAAAGCTAGGGCTTGGTCAGGGAGGTTTTATGACTAAACCAATACCAAGCCCTATTACAACTACACAGATTTATTCTGTGCATCTACATCAACGTATTCCGAACTTAGTCTAGGATTATTAGGAGTCGGAACTTGCCCCAATAATATTTTATCAGGTTTGCCACCCTGAATTTCTTGAACTGGTATAGATAAATATAATTGTACAAGCTGAGGTATTGAAACACCTAAGCCTTTAAATAAACAAAGCATTGTAAATCCTGAACAACTATTATTACCTTTTTCGTATTTTTGAATCTGTTGAAATGTTTTTGCTATAATTTCTGAAACATTACTTTGAGTAAGTATTTTACCTCTATCTACTCCTTTCATGAGTCTTTTTGAACTAAGCATTAATCCAACTTTTTTATCGAAGTCTTTATGTTCTTTTTCAAATTGTTCCTTATCCATGTGTCCTTTCATTTGAGGCAAAAGATCCCTAGCAGTTTTTTTACAACCGACAATTTAATTACAAGTTACTTATTTTTCTCTTGCATCTAAATTTTCTTTTTCAATTATCCGTCTATAAGTTTTTTTATAATCAGTATAACCTTTAAGGCTTTTTACACATTGTCCTGAATTTTTTTTATCCATGACTTTGTTATGTGCCTTGTCTAGTTTTTGATACAGACGAAGAGTTGAGTTGCTGCTCATCTTTTCCCTTTATTAATTTAGTATTAGAACTTCCCCAGCTTAGTCCCAATACTGTTACTTTTGCATCTTTGCTAGGGTTATTTGTTTCTGCTGCTTGTTCAACAGAATCAAATTCTTTTGTTGCTTTAACTTCAGCATTACCAAGCCATGTCTTTAAACATTTACCAGGTTTGAGATCGGTCATGAATTGGATACTCCTTATTAAATTTTCTTGAACTTACAGAATCTAATTGATTTGAATTCAATCTAATTTTTCTATGAGCTGAATTACCAAAATCAATAAATCCTAAAGATTTTAGTTCTTGTAAAATTTTTCCAGCTCTACTTCTTGAAAATCTAAATTTTTTAGCAATCTCAATTTGAGTAGGGCTGTATGATTTTTCTTTAATATATTTACCAATATATTTTAAAACATCAGATTTAATCTGTGAAAAATAAATATACTTACCATTTCCGTTTGTCTTATCTGTCATCTTTGTCCTTAAATAAATCTCTAACATTAGTAGGCTTACCAGCATCAGCCATTTTAGTTCCCTCATTTTTTAAACCATTTAATTTATCTAAAAGTTTTTGCAGATATTTCATCGCTTTCATAATATCCATAATGGCTTTATCTAAAGTTAATCCACCTTTATATCCAAAACGAAATAAGTGTTTAGCTGCCGAACCTCTCAAATATCCAATTTCTTCTTCATCAGACATTTGAGATCCGATAGCATCCCAAGTTTCTATTCCATCTTTTTTATAATGTTCAGGATTATCGCTTTCGTACATTAAAATGGTGCTTTCTGTTGTTTAGATTTATAAGGTTTACTTATTCTAAGATGTGGATTTGGTTTACCCTCTCTCATCGCATTACCCCAAAAAGTTATGTCAGCAACTGTTCCAGCTTTAATTACAATATCTTCTTTAAATGTAAAATTGTTAAAGCTATGTGTTGGAGCTTTTGGGTTTTCGCTTTCATTTTTAAAAACATTAAAATAAATGTCTTTTTCTTGTTCAGCCATTAGTGTTCCTTTTGTTTATATTTTCTTTTGTGTCGATGTAAGTTTGCTGTAATTTTTCATGTAAAACCGAACTATATGTTGGTAAATATTCTAAATCCCCACCATATTTTTTTAAATAAGGCTGCATTTTATCTTCAAAGTTTTTTTGTGTTTTTGAATTTTTAGACTCAGTTTCTAATATTTTTTTAAATATATTTACAAAATCATTTGGATTAGCAAATACTGGTTGTTTAATTTCTTTTTTTTTGGTTTCAACTTTAACAGGTTCAACATTTATTTCCTCACTCACTTCATCGTCTGAGTAAACAAAACCATGTATGCCAATTAATTTTAATATTGCTCTATCTATAGCTCTCTTCTCTGCCATAGCATAAGGATAAGCATTTTTGTTATTTTTAGGTGATGCTTCACCATATGTTATAACTTTTGCTTTGCCTAAACTTGCTGTACATTTTATTGATACAACACCATTAGAAGAGTCTTTTTCTACTTCACTTAATTCATTTATTATTACACCTTTATGCTGACCGGCAATTTCTATGTATCTATGTTTCATACAAACTGCTGAGTGTTTTTCCCATAAACAATCTTTAGGATTAAATTTTAATTCTGCTAAAACTTTTTCTACAACTGGATCTATTCTCACATTACCCCTTTATTTCTATATTGATTAACTTGAATTTTTTCTAAATCATTTACTTTTTGTTTTAGATATTTATTTTTTTTAACTTCTTGCTTATAAAGTTTCTCATAATTAATTTCAGTAGTATCTTCAAAAGTTGAGTTTGAGGTAACGTCTAAATTGTAAACTTCAATATCATTAGCAATCATAAACACTCCGAAATTTTTTAATAAATTCTACTGGTACAGTTTCCCACCAAAAATCTTTTTTTTTAATATTTGAAAAGTCAGGTTTAATCATTGAAGCTAATTTTTTAACATCACCATTAGCTACCTGTAATTTAGCTTGCCAAGTTTTTTGTATAGCAATCAATTCTTTTAAATATATATCTAAGTTTTTATCTTGTAGATCCTCACAATTATCAGGTGTAAAACAAATCCAATCTACATTCGATGCATATATTAATGCCGGTATTTTATTACACATTTTTCTATATAAACTCATCTGCATTAAGTCTGAATGAAATGGCCTTTTAGGAACAGATTTATTTGAATAAGTATAATCACCTATTCTATTTATATTAGACTTTGTATTTTTTTTTGTTGTTTTTTTTAATGGACTAAATTTAACTGTGCCAAAAACATTTTTTAAATCAGCAAAATGTGTTTCACCCTCCAAATCAATATAACCATTCCAATAAATATTAATTTCATCAGTCCAAAAAGTGTATTGAGTTTCATATTTCCAGGTTTGTTTAGGTAATGTAGCAATAGCTGCTAAATGATTTTGTATATATTTTTCTGAATTATCTACAACAAAATTGTTTTTATATTTATCTTTTTCATCAACCGCTTTATGTAAACTTGCTTCATATTTTAAAGATCCTTTTTTAGCCATCTATAACCTCCTTAATAGTTTTATTTTCACAAACTATTTTTTGAACGGCTGTATGAATATGAGTACCTAATGAGAAGTGACAACGACTTGGAATACTTTTTTTTTCATCTTTTGTTAAAATGATTCGCTGAAACAAACGAACATCATCAGGAAGTTTATTTTCTGAAACTGAGGTATGAGGTATGTTAAATGCCTTATACTCATCACCAATTTTTTTTAAAAAATTCATGTAACCGATTCTTATATCAATATACACTTAAAAGCAACCCAATCTACATCTGAAAGCAATTACTATTTTTTTAGAAATTTTCCTGTGATTAATTTTGCAGACCAAGCTAAATCACAATTTGAAACTATAGTTTGTATTTTTTTACCAGTTACAATATCCATTGAATCAAAATCATAATAACCATCACCTTTAGGGTTTAACCAACCATAATGTATTTTTTTAGTTTTTTTGCATTGACCTATACCAAAATTTCTATCTGCTTCATGGCTAATAGTACTGCTATAATTATAAAAGTGATGTGCATTAGTTAAAACTCTTCCTTTGTGAACTAATGATTGACAATTAGACAAATCTGTATCTTCAACCTCAACTTGATATTTTCTCTTTTTAGAATACATAATTACAGTTCCATTATCTATTGTTTCACCAACTACATTTACTAATATCTTTTCACCCAAAAATTCTTTGGGATTAATAATATGATCACCTGGTTTTTTAGTATTGTTAAACATTTCAGCTAATAATTCAGCTAAATCTGTAGTTTCAAAATTGTGTGATTTTGATGGTTTAGTGTTAATTTTTCTATTAAGTTTTATTTCTAAATTTCTCACTTCTGCTGAATGATTCTTTTCAGCATCAATAATTTTAGCTGTATCTGATTTACCTTTACCTAGATATATTTTTATTAGATTTAACAGATTCTGATTTCTCTCTTGTTTAAGTGATTCTAATGTGCTTTTTTGAAATAATAATTTCATTTTGTTTAACTCTCTAATACTTAGCATATCACCTCCATTTGAATTTTTATATATAATAGTTTCTGTTTGATTGCTTTCATGTTGCCAATCTATAACTATTATTAATCGTTTTGCAAGGGTTATTTATTAGTGTATATTTGATATAGATTCACTTATGAGATTACCCAGTTTAATTAACTATAAAAATAGCAAAATTGCTTTGAAATACATGGATAAACCAACAAGTGATAAAGAAAAAGCATTGGGTATTTATGATCCACATATTAGAACAATTCTAATCTACAAAAATTTAAATAAAAAAGAATTATTAAACACAGTTTTACATGAACTGATTCATTTAATTGGCCATAGATCTAAATATAAAATTAGAAATTTTTCTGAAGAAAAAGTTTGTAATATGGTTGGTGATGAACTTGGATATATATTTTGCAAAAATCCACAAATAGTTAATTTTATAAAAAGGTGTACCAATGATTAAATTTAAAATTTTAGGTATAGCTTTAGTTTTTACCATTTTAATATCAACAACAATAGCAACTACATCTGATTACAAAACTTTCTGCAATAAATATTTATTGTGGTCAAAAACTTATGAGGGTTGGTTGCAAGATGAACACTGTCGTTGAATTAGAATTTTACGAAATACATACTGCTGCATTAAATGGTGTTAGTCGGTGTATTGAAACATTTAGGCATAAACAAAATTGGGGGCATGGTTATAAAAAAGATATGTTACATCAGTTTTCAGACTCAATACAAGGATCTTTAGCTGAACAAGGTGCTGCTAAGTATTTTCAAACTTATTACAGCTCCCATGTAAATACATTCTCTCAACCTGATTTAATGGTAGATGATAAAAAAATACAGATCCGTTGCCAAAAGAAAAAAGATAGAAATTTTTTAATTATTAGACCCAATGCTAAACCTGATGAATATTATGTTTTAGTAATTAATGAATGTCCGAAAATGACAATAGCTGGTTGGGTTTTGGCAAGTGATATTTTAGGTAACGAAAAATATCTTACAGATTTTGGCATTAAAACTAGACCTGCTGTTTATGGTGTACCGATGTCAGAGTTAAATCCAATGGATAAATTGTGCTAAATGTTTTGGATTTGTTTAGTGGTATTGGTGGTTTTAGTGTTGGTCTTGAAGCTACAGGAAAATTTAAAACCATTGGTTTTTGTGAACAAGATAAATTTTGCCAAAAAGTTTTACGCAAACATTGGAAAGACATATCTATTTATGAGGATATTAAAACATTAGATGCAAAAAAAATTAAAGCAGATGTCGTTGTCGGAGGATTTCCATGCCAATCAATATCAGTTGCAGGAAAACAAAAAGGAAAAAATGACGACAGATTCTTGTTCCCAGAAATGTTTAGAATCATTAAAGAGGTTAAACCCAAATGGATTATTGCAGAAAATGTGCAAAACCTTATTAGCATCTCAAATGGACAAATCTTGCAAGGAATACTCAATGACTTGGAATCTGAAAATTACGAAGTCCAAACATTTAGTATTTCAGCTCAATCGCAAGGAGCTTGGCACAAACGACAAAGAGTTTGGATTATCGCTGCCAACACCAAATGCAACAAACACAAAAACACCTCAACCAAGCAGAGTAGAAATGAACAAGTCAGGAGGATTTATTTTAAGGAAAAAAAACAAGCCACACATGACTTACGGAGCAAGACTTCAAGATGTGATGCACCACTTGGAAAACAAAAAAACTTATCCGACTCCAAGGGCATCAGATCACAAGGACATAAGTTACAACATAACTTGGAAAATGGGAAAAAACTCTCAGAACAGTTGTGCAAGACAAATATTAAAAAACAACAAACCTGGTGGCAAACTCAATCCGAACTTTGTGGAGTTCCTAATGGGATATCCTATGAATTGGACAAAGATAGAGCCAACAGAATTAAAGCACTTGGAAACTCAATTGTCCCCCAAATTATTAAAGAAATTGGAAAAGCAATAATAGAGGTAGAAAATATATGAAACAAAATTGTTGTGAATGTTTGATGATAAAAGGCGATGTATTTTATAAGGACAAGTGGTACTGCCAAATTTGTTTTATGAGCTACACAGCAAAACAGAAAGACAGAAAAGATGCAGGAAAAGACAACACAGAAACCGAAAAGAATTAAATTAGAGCTTACTTTAGTTGAGGCTAAACATTTAGAAAAAGCCATGCATTACTATTGTTTAGATAGAGAAATTCTTAGTTATTCTGAATCGCAATCAATACCAGTTAGAAAAATATTAGTTATTTTAAGAAAAAAAATGGGTTGGACTGATGAAATGGCAAAAAACAGATGATAAAAATTTTACAAGGTGATGTACATAGTCAATTAAGTAAAATTAAAGATGAAAGTATTGATTGCGTTGTTACCTCACCTCCATATTGGGGTTTAAGAGATTATGGTGTAGATGGTCAATTAGGTTTAGAACCTACTTACCAGGAACACATAATTAATTTAGTAAATATCTTTAAAATAATAAAAAAAAAATTAAAGAAGTCAGGAACTGTTTGGATTAATTATGGTGATAGTTACGCAGCTCAGGTAAATGGCAGATCTGCTGCAAAAGTAAAATCTTTAGGAAAAGATGACAGAAAATTTTGTGATAAACCTTTTTCTACAATTCAAGGTGTTTTAAAATCAAAAGATCTTACTATGATGCCAAACCGAATAGCTATAGCTTTACAGGAGGATGGTTGGTGGGTTAGATCTGAAATAATTTGGCATAAACCTAATCCAATGCCTGAAAGTGCAAAAGACAGACCTACTCAAAGTCATGAAAAAATTTTTTTACTGTCAAAATCTGTTAAATATTATTATGACTATCAAAGTATCAAAGAACCATGTAGTGAATCATCAAAAATAAGAGTCAAAAATGGTTGGTATGGCAACAGCAAGAGAGATTGGTCAGGTAAAGAAAAAAATAATTTTAATAAATATTTCGGATCTGTAAAAACTCAAAAAAATATTGAATTAGGTAAAAATAAAAGAAATGTTTGGACTGTTTCAACTAAATCTTGCAAAGAAGCTCATTTTGCAACTTTTCCGAAAGATTTAATTGAACCATGTATAAAAGCTGGTTGTCCTGAAAATGGAATTGTCTTAGATCCTTTTGGTGGAAGTGGTACAACTGGTATTGTAGCTAAAGCTCTTGGTAGAAAATCAATTTTGATTGAACTAAAACCTGAATATGTTGAAATTATAAAAAAAAGAATTAATAAAGAGTTAGGGATTTTTGGATGAGTTGGTCTTTTGAAAAGGTAGAGATCGATATTTTAGATGACAAGCTGCTAAATGCTAATGAAAAATTAATACTAATACTTTGTAAGAGATTTAAAAATGCTCCATCCGGCATAAGATTAACCCATAAATATTTTATGGATCGAACTGGTATTAAAGATTACAGAACTTTAGTAAAATGTTTAGATCGTTTAGTTTTACTTGGTTATTTAGGATTTCATCAACCACAGAAAAATAGAGCTAATAAATTTACTTTTGACAGAAATGAGATGAGAGAATTTGTTGTCAGAAATGTGGCAAAAAGAAAAGCCCAGTCTAAAGCTATGAAAGATTTACAGAATAGAGTCAGGCAAAGAAAGGTACAAAACAATGTGTATAAACTTGTTAAGTAACTGCAACCTGAACCTACAAAAATTGCAAGACCATACCTACAAAAAATGTAGGTCTATAAGAGAGATATATATTAATAGAGATATAGGATGAGTGATAAGAAAAAGAAAATAGATGTAAATAATATTATGAAGCATTTAGTTAAATCTTCAAATTTTAACTATATGTTGGCTAAAGCTAGAAGAATTAAAGATAGAAAAAGCTATGATACTTCAAAAGAGATAAAATTGATGAGGAAAAAATTGGGTACGCATAGTTTCGGGCAATATCTTGCTAAGACAATGGAAAATGAAGATAAGCAAAATGACTATAAAAGTGGTGGAGCTTATAAGGCCATGTTGAAGTTATTTGCTAATGCCAAGACCCAAGAAGATAAGAATTTAGACCCTGAATATTCTAAAAAACTTAAAAAATTCTTTAAGGGGGAAAATGATTGAGCTAAAAGATCCTGTAAGTATTCAAGATTTTGATAGCTATTTAGGTATAGCTGCTTTTGTTGATAGTAAACTTAAACCTGTTAGAGCTGCTAAAATGCCAATGATGTTTGATTTATTACAAGTTTTACCTAATAAATCTGATCATAAGTATTATGAAAAAGGCCAATTACCTAGAATAATACCTACTGCTAGACAAATTCAAATCTATGATTTTGTTACATCTGCAATGCTTATTGCAGATCCTGAAGATAGATTATTAATTTACACCAGGAATTTTCCAAGAAGAAAAAGTTACAGAGAATTAAAAAAACATGGTTGGTTACATTGGAGTCATACGACTATTGCACATAAATATAAATTAGCTTTATTTGCACTATGCACAGAGATAAATAAATTTGGGATAAAAAAATTTATTTAATACTTTACAAGTTGCACCTTTTACAGCATTAACGAATCTATAATGGGTTTTTTGTGTTTACAGAAAATCTTTTAAATCTTTAGGGGGCTAGTCCTTTTTCAGTCCTTTCTTTGCCCCCTAAGATATATTGATTACAGCTTTATTTTAGATTGAAACCTTTTATGAATTGGAAACTTATAAAGATGAAAAGGCTCTTTTTTAAGTTCACCAAATGTAGAACTAAGTTTAACATTTTTATAACCTAGTTTTCTAAATAGTTTCAAAACATCGAACTTATTTATTTTATTTATCATTTCAGCTCCTAGTTGATTCTATCTACAACAGATGTTAATTAATCTACAACAAAAAGCAATACAATTTAGACTAGAACATTTATAGAACAAACTATGGCAAATAAAACAAAATATGATAAAAAACTGATCGCTGAGATTTTAGAAGATTTAGCTAAAGGTCAGAGTATTAGACAAGTATTATCTAAGGATGGCAGACCATGTTGGGAAACTTTCAGGACTTGGTTAAATAGTCCAAAATATCCTGAGCTTCGAAATCAATATGCTACAGCAAAAGCTGATGGCATTGAATATGTTTTATCAGATGCACAAGATTTAATTAACGATAGTTTAGCAAATAGCAAAACAAAAGATAAAACGGATCTAGGCCAAACTCATTTAGTTAAGGCTTATGTTGATTTAGCTAAGTGGAAGAGTGAAAGATTGAACCCAAGAGTCTATCAAAAAAAGGACTCATTAACCCTTTTAGGGCAAGATAACAGTCCAATTAAGGTTAAATGGGAAAAGTAAATGCTATGTTAATGTGTAATGAATGTAGTAAA
>CAACVD010000431.1_pt1 | contig 20507 bp, 19 predicted proteins | sample 2381771 | NCBI WGS metagenome assembly CAACVD01 (sample SAMEA5211965, study PRJEB30684) | marine metagenome | biome: Marine; feature: Epipelagic; material: Water | collected 2015-10-15 | depth 15 m | reverse complement strand
CACAACATACTATTTAAAAGCTATGACGATTGTAGTTATAGCAAAGAAGCCATGTATTTTATGATGGAAAACCAACATGATGCAGTGACGATATATTGCAAGGGTACTGAGGTTGCATCTAACAAACTGGTCAAGCCAAAGGTGAGACCATAATGGGAGATGAAGCACTAAGCCCTGCCCAAAAGTTTGAGTATCGTTTCTTAAAGCAGCAAGTGAATAGACTAGAAGAAGAACTGTATCGGTTCGATGCTCGTCCTAATGTACAACAAGATTTGTTTCATGCGCGTGAGGATCTAAAGTCGTTTGTCTCAAAGCTAAGAGTGAATGGTGTAAAGATATGAAGCGTTTTACAACAGTCGAAAAAGAATGGTTAGGTTACAAACGTAAGCTTGCCAATAATAATATGAAGGTGTCGTTATCAAAAGCACCTTGGGAAAAAAGTTCAATAGAACTAAAAACAGAGAGTGAGAAAAATGGAATACAAGAACAATCTAAAAGTAATAGAACACGCAAGGGAAGAGCTAAGTAGGTTCTTCAAGACGTATGGTTTTTCTGGTGATGAGATCAAAGAGTTCTGCCAAGATGCCAGTTCATACAACTGGAAAAACTTTGATTATGATGGAGCGCCCACAGTTCTCAAGCTAATGAGCGACAGCATAGGCAGAGACAACATCAGGAATGTAGTTCTATATGCTCATAGTTTTTTGAAGTTGATCAAGGGTCACAGAAGTAAAGCTAAGTATGTAGAAGATAAAAGTGTTATCAAGAAAGCCATCGAAAGCAATATTGTATGGGCAGCAAGTGAACTCAATGAAGCCTTTCCATCTAGAGGTTGGGAGGTCAGATGCGAGAGAGGCAGTAAGCCTTATGCTGAAGAACAAACAGGTAGATACGGCAGCAACTTCAATGTCGATATACCTCTTGGTTGGGGCAAGACTGTATACGCAGAGGGTATTGCCACTGTCAAAGCAGGTGATGGCGAAAGATTTATCATGAGTGCCACTAAGAAAAACCTTGGTAGACTAGTCAAGGATGGTGTCGTTGCTTACCAATGTGAAGTTCTTAAAGTTTACCGTGATAATGCCACCATAGAAAAAGGTTGGGTATTCAAGTACGAAACGTATGACGATACTATACTTGCTACGCATCAAGAGTTCTCTCGCGCAGAGAGCTTGCTTAAAAGAAGGATCAAGGATACCGTTGTGAAGGAACTTGTGGACTTCTAAAAGAGGGGCGGCAAGAGCCGCCCTAGTTGGAGCAAAATGAAAAACAATTATAGGGTAACATAAAAAATAAAATGCACAAAGAATTAAATCAAGAAGCTCTCATTGATCTTGTTAGTCAGCTACCACCCAAGGCAACTGGCGAACAAGTTATAAATCTTATCGTAAATATTATGGAAGTATACGGTATGGGAGAAAACTGGTTTCATATTGCGGTCAGCATTGGTCATGTTCTTGAGCAGCTTAATGACGAAAACATAGAGAATGTGACCATACACTGACGATAGTACAGAAACCTCTCATCAGGTTCGCCTCAATTTACTATCGTTAAACTAGCGCAGGTTGAGAACGCTGCTCTTCTCCCTGCGTGTTTTTTAAAAAAAAAGGAACGCCCGAAGGCGTCCCAGTATCAGAGTGGAGAAATCCAGATGTATGTCTGAACCAATGTCCTGACGCAACATCTAGCACTCCGATATAAGAACGTCAAATACTTTCAATCATCTTATCACACAAGTTGCTGACGAGCCTCAGTGTTTCATGATGCGTAAGCTCAAGCACTGCCACCTCTTCACCGTCTACATAGACGTGAATGACTGGTGCTTTTTCTCCTTCACGAACAATCAAAAACTTTTTAGAATGGGAGGGGATCATCATCATTATCTACATCGTTATAATCATTTGGCACATCAAGGAACTCATCAGGTACATGCTTCCTGTAGGTCGATGTCGGAACATCGAAGTCAAGCTCAGTCTCTCCTTGCTTACCAACCCATGAGAAGCGGCACTTCCATATGTGTATCTCTGATACAGGAGATCCAGATGGGTGTGGTCTATGCACAGTAAGACCAACGTCAGCCTTAGCAAACCATGCCGCACTACCAGATATATCATATCCTCTTGGTGCAGGTACTTTACCATCTGTTCCTCGCATCATCTTTGTCGGATGAGCTACGAACCACAAGTGTATGCCATGAGCCTGAGCAAATACTCTGAGCTTTGTCAGTATGTCTGACACCCACTCAGTCTCACTAACATCCCTTCCTTTTTGAATGTAATTGTATGGGTCTATGATAGCCCCTCTTACACCATGTCTAAGCACTGCTATCTTTAGTCTTTCGATGATGCTATCAATTGAAGACATTGACCCATCAGCTTGATACAAAAAAGAAAAGTGCGATTGAACAAATTCTTTTCCGTCTGATAATTCTTTATGGCTAAGTCTTTTCATTGAGCCTTGGAAGAATGGCTTACGAATATACTTACTGATGAGCTTTGCTATGTGAATCCTTGGCTCGTTTTCAAAGGAACATATTGCAAACTTCCAACCCTTCTCTTGTGCCATGTTCATCATGATCTGATCTATGAACTCTGACTTACCAGAAGATGGGTGACCAGTGACTACTGTGAGTTGACCTGCAACAATAGAATATAATTCATCTACATTGTCGTAGCCAGTGCTCTCACCTCTACCCATACCGTTCTCGTAAATTTCATCAAGTTGTTCATAGAAATGAGAAGCGTCATACAATCCCGCGACAGGCCAAGGTTTACAATCAACTACAACTTTATCGATACCGTCCTTGCCATGCTTGAGAAGCACATCGTTGGCATCCTTGCATCCCTCTGGGAACTCTATCTTGAAGCATCGATCTTTGCCAATACGTCTGGCTATCTCTTCCGCCATTGCCTGACCTGCACTGTCTGCATCAGTGGCGATTATGATACGAGCAGCCGCATCTATTTTTTTCTTTGCAGCCCATAAGAACTTGAATTTATTATCTTCTTTCGGATCTATCTGCCCATCGACAACCTTCATGACCGCACCATTTGGTACTGACACAACGCTATCGTAACCTGTTTCGATAAACGCAAGGGCATCCATCTCGCCCTCACAAATAATCATATCATCGTTACGTTCTACACCTTGCATATTAAAAAATGTTTGAGGTGCACCGCTACATGCGAAGCCTTTACCTTCTATCGATCTAATCTTGTACGCATAATCTTGACCCTCGTTGGTGTACGGAAACATGATGCATTCAGTTTCTTTTCCTAGTGCCTGTATCCAATGATGCGTTGAAACTAACCCTGCTTTAGTAGCGGTTTCTTTACTTATCCCTCGTTCTTGCAGCCATCCCAGGGAGCTTTCCGTTAATTCTTTTCTTTGAACTTTTTTTGCAATGGACATTGTTGGTTCTCTCTTTATCTCTGGTAACTCCTCTCGCATAGAAACAATACCTTGCTGACCACAGTGCCAACACTGATATAAAGTTTTGTCTTGTTCTATGCGGAGAGAAAGTGTCTTATCGGTTTTGTTTTTGCGGCTGTGACTACAGCTTGGGCATTTAATTTTATGCTGACCTTCACCCAATCTATAAGCCTCGCCACGAACTTGATGTTCGATTTGCACGACTTGTTCTCCTACTCTGATCCGACGAACATAGAGGAAGGAATGCCGATGCGTCAAGCAAGAATTTTTCGAGAGTATTTATATATATATTATATATATTATATATATATATTAATATTATATATATATTATACTAACTAGATTTCTTTATTAGAATAGTATCATAAGATAAATAGAAGGGAACTTTATCTACATCACAAGATCTAACTCTGATGATTGATCTTGGATTTTCTTTATCCAAACCCCAGTAAATAATTTTTTGTTTTACCTGCCTATCATTTTTGTAGATACGGTTCTGCATACAGTCAAGGATAAGACTTTCGTCTAGGTCAGGTCTACGACTTGCGTAATAGATCATCATCTCAACCACAACATCATCTGTTGTTGGCACTTCCATAACAGGACATTGCTGCTCGAACATCTTGACGTAGCCTCTAGCCTTTGTTGATTTGATTAGGGCAGGTTTGCCTCTAATCACTACCATCTTTCGTGAGTTAGCTTTCGAGGCAGGTTCACCATATATTGTGAAGGTCTTGTCAAAGTTATCCATATGTACCCTTAAAATATCTTATTTGACATTATGTTCCTTATATGATTTAACCATAAGAGAGTGGAGAATACAATGAAAATAACCAACGAGCATCAGTTGCCTGATGCCTTTCTTAATTTTGCGAGAGACGATAAGTACTCCAAGGGCAAGTCCGACATCAGTGTAACCACGCTGATCGACTCTCCTCGTGTTCGATTATTACGCGAGAAGAACAAGGGCGAGATGTCAAAGGATGTTGTCGATATGATCTGGCCTCTGTTTGGTACAGCGGTTCATCATATTCTCGAAAGCGCAGATGATCCTGAGAACGTGGTGGTAGAGGAAAGACTTTACGCCAAGGTACTGGACTGGATCTTATCAGGCGCACTTGATCACCAAGAAGTTTTACCTGATGGCACTGTGCAGATTACAGACTACAAGGTTACATCTGCATGGTCTGTTATCTTGGGCAAGAAAGATTGGGAGAGACAGCAGAACTGCTACGCTTGGCTCATAGAAAATTCAGAAGATGGCAAGAATAAATTTAGGAAGGTCAGCAACATTCGTATCTGTGCAATCCTTAGAGACTGGCAGAGGCGTAAGGCTGAGTTCGATAAAGACTATCCTCAATCACCCATAGTTATAATTGATCTGCCCCTTTGGAGTGAGGCAGAACGTGAAGAATACATTTATGGAAAGATGCATGAGCACCAAGAGGCTCAAGCTAACTACGATCTGTTCGACAAGGAGCAACTATGCACACCAGAAGAACAGTGGGCGAAGCCTGATACATGGGCTGTAAAAAAGAAGAGCGTGAAAAGAGCACTGCGTGTCTACGAGACAGAGCAAGAGGCCATCGATCACATAAACAAAGAGGAGATCAGTTTAATAATAGAGCATCGTAAGGGTGAACTAACCAGATGCCAAGGTAACTACTGCGGAGTGTCAGAGTTCTGCGAACAATTTAACGGATGGAGAAATTAATGAGTAAAGAAAAGAAATCAGTGTGGGAAACACTGTCGGCTATCGATGTCAACGATAAGGCTGAAGAGAAAAACGGTATGACATACCTTTCGTGGGCTTGGGCTTGGGGTAAGCTAAAAGATAATTATCCAGAAGCAACATTTAAAAAACATATTCACGATGGCATGGCGTACATAAAAGATGAAAAGGGTAATGCTTTCGTTGAGGTCACTGTGACTGTCGAGGGAATTAGTGCAACTGAACTTTTTCCTGTTCTTAATTACAATAACAAACCGATACAAAACCCAAATGCTTTCGAGGTTAACACCGCACTTCAGCGTGGTTTAGCCAAGGCGATAGCTTATCATGGTCTAGGTCATTACATATATGCAGGTGAAGATCTACCTCAGAGCGACGGAGAGGAGCGGCAGAGTAAGGTAAAGACTAAAGAGGTGGTTGACACTATCCAAGAGCCTATCGCTACTCCACCGCCCCCTGAGAGCACTACACCAGATGTGGTGAGTGCTGAGGATGATATGGGTAATGTCATAACTAAAGAGACTAACGGTTGGGATATGGTAACCGATGCCTTCACTGAGCTTATGAAGGTACACGAGACTTATGAAAGTCTTGGTAAGCTTTGGAAGAAAAACAAATCAACTTTGAACTTGCTAGAAACCAATAGACCAAGCGACTATGAAGAACTTCTAACTAATTTTAAGAAACGTGCAAAAGAACTAAAGGAGAAAGATAATGGCTGATTATGATTGGGCAAAATTTTTTGAGCCAATTCTAAACGAGCTGTTCGGAAAAGATTATCAAAAACATGAAGAGAAAAAAAAGGAGAAAGCTAATGGCTGATTACGATAGAGCATCAGGCGCACTGTTTAAGAACAGAAAGAAACAAAATGAAAGACAACCTGACTACACTGGCAACATTGAGGTTGATGGTGATGTAGTTAGAGACTTGATGGCTCAGTTGAATGAGGGTGTTAAGCATCCAAAGGCAGATCTATCTGCTTGGATCAGACAATCTAAATCAGGTATGAACTTTCTATCTTTAAACTCTAGTGTTTTTTACGAGCGAAATGGTGGTCACAATAGATCTTCTAACAACAGTAACACACAAGGATCTGTATCAAATGATATGGATGATGAAATACCTTTTTAATTATAACAGAGTGGAGAAAAAAAATGAAAAAACCAAACATAAAATATGAATTAACATTGGTCACACCAGAGATGGCTAGTGATCTTCTTAAATTTAACACAAAGAACAGGAAGTTTAATAAGTCTACTGTATATCAATATGGGAAAGACATGAAGGGTGGTCACTTTAATTACAATGGACACACTATATGTGTTTCAGAAAATGATATTCTTTTAGACGGTCAACAAAGATTAATGGCAAGTGTTGAAACTAAGAAACCATTTTGGACTATCCTCGTTGAGAATCTTGATGAAAAAGCAATGGTAACAATAGACACTGGAAGGAGTAGAACCTTTGCCAATCAACTTCAAATCAGAGAGTACCCTAACGCAAGTTTAGTTGCGGCTGCTGTATCGCAACTTGGTTTAATAGCAATTGGAAAATCTAAAAATGTAAGTCAGTTTACAATGTCAGACTTAGATAAAATTATAGAAAAAAACCCAGAGTTAACTAGTAGTGCTTCGTTTGCAAAAGGAACTTTTTACAATAACGCTCTTCTTGCAGCGATACACTACATAGGAAAGCAGACTGGTTATGAGGACGAGGCTGACGCCTTCATCAAAACTTATAAAGATGGACAAAACAATTACGAAAACGATCCCGTTGTTGCTATTAGGGAAAAAATATTAAAAGACAATGTCCGAATAAAGAAAATGACACTTGAGCATAGGTTAAATTTGATCATGCTTTCTTGGAATAAATTCTGTAGAGGCGAACCACTTCGGCAAGCCAAGATACCAAGTGACTCATATCGTATGGAAGGATGGACACTTAAACAGTGTGGTCTGGAGTAAACTATGCTCATTCCAAAACATAAAAACATTCGGGATGAGAAGTATTTGAATACTTTGCGAGGATCTCCTTGCTTAGTGTGCAGACGCGGTGCAGAGGCGCACCACCTACAACATGTTGGGGAACGTGGAATAGGCATGAAGTCGGGAGATAACTTCGCTGTACCTCTGTGCCGCACCTGCCATACAGAACTACACCGTTTTGGTAGTGAAAGAACATGGTGGGATTTAACTGGGGTTGACTCAGTGGAATGGGCAAAAAGAAATTGGGAGAGATACAAATGAAACTAAGAGTGGTGGCAGTAATAGAGATCGATGCCACGGTAAAATATGCGTCTCATATTGAGGATGAGTTTAGAAGTATAACTGATCTTTTTAGTAATGATAAAAGAGTTACTAACTCTGTAGTTGGTACAGTAAAGCAAGGATCTGTTGACTTAAAAAGCGTTGATAATGTTACGTTTAGAAGCTCAACATATGATCCTTATACAGGAAAGAGAAAAGAGGATAAGAATAAAAATGACATCTCCAAATCTCAGAAAATTAACTGAGCCATGCCGTAAGTGTGGGGCTGTAAGTGGAGAATACTGCAAGCACTGTAGTGGTAAGAAAAAGGAAGATAAAGATGAACGAGATTAGAGATGCAGCTATGAACTTTGAGGCGGTAAAGGTATCGATGTCGCAGGACAGGAACGGTATCATACTACGTCTTAACGTACACCCTAATGATTGCCCACAAGAACTACACACTGACTGGGTAGGCACAAGATATGTTGTGGCAATGGTTAGACTGAATGATCAGGACGAACCAGAGACAAGAGAAGAGCATCAGTATATTGAAAGGCTGATAGCATCCGCAGGTTTACTGTGCCGTAATATAGATTTTGGAAAGTATATGAATGATGCAGGTCACATAGATGAACATGATCCAGTAAAGGTTGAAGAGGCAGTTACGAACAGCATAAGGAAGTACTGCAATATAAAGTCTAGATCAGAGTTTAGAAGTGACCCAGAAGCTCGTAAGAAATTTGAACAACTTAGAGAGGACTTTAAGACATGGAAGAAAAACTAATTGATTTAAATGAGGTTGCTCGAATGATGTCGATGCACCCCAAGTCTGCAAGAAAGATAATAAAGAAAGAAGATAACTTCCCAGACCCAATAGTGTTTAGTGAGAGGGTCAAGCGATGGAAGTATTCATCAGTAATTAAGTGGATAGAAAGTAAAGATGAAGCCAACGTATGATTTAAACTACACTAAGCAAGATGAAATTAATGAGGATAGAGTGGCTTCTTTAATTTCTGAAAAATGGAAATGCTACATGATTAGGCAAGGCCATTATGATAGTTTTGATTACATAGCAATGAGAGGTGACGATATAGTTTCCTTCATAGAAATGAGATCACGCAGTCATGACTATGGTACGTTTAAAGACTGCTTTATATCTTTAACTAAACTACTCAGGGCAAATGAACTAAAGCAAACCACAGGATTGCCATGTTTTTTTGTGGTGTCTTGGCTAGATAGAAGCGGTTGGATTAATTTAGATCAGAGATTTAAATTAAAACGCTCTGGTAAAAAATGGAGCAGAAGAAATAACCCAGAAATATCTGAGCTATTAGGGTCAATACCAATAGACAGATTTAAAATGTTCAATTGAACTAAAAGTCTGAGAGTATCTTGTTTGCTCTTGCTATTAGACCTTGTTTTTTCTCATCTAATTTCTCAAGCAACAGTTCTTTTTGAGTATCAGGTATACGCTTGTTGTCTTTGACTGCATTCATTTGCCTACTGATCTTTGTAAGTGCACTATCGATTGCCTTGATCCTTGGCAGGAACTTAACTTCTTCTGGATACTCTTGTCTTGTTCTTAGAATCCTATCTCTATCTCCAGATTTTGCAGCAGCCCTTAGCTCATCACCGATAGAAAGTATTCTGTCTCTTTTCTCAATGAAAGATCCATAGTCTTCACGATCAGACACACTTCCTATCACCTTACGGATAAATGGAACCTCACGGTATATCTCTTCATCAAACCCTTCAGTTGCAACTCTTACAGGAAGCTCTGCTGTACGTTGTACGAACCGCCCAACGCCACCTGTCGCATACTCTAACCAAAAATTTAAAACATCAGGAGATACATCGATAAAACCTTTGATCTCACTTGTACCACCAGAGATATTATTTAGTGTGTTTGATACCCACACCGCAGATGGATTTGTTGTAGACCAGTATCTTTGGCTGTCAGGGCCGCGATCCCCTGGGAAGCCTTCCTTATATATTGGTTTTTTTGCAAAGTCTTCATTCTCAAGAACATCAATGAAGGGATCAGCTACTGTTGGGGCAGCTAGATTAGCAAAGCTTTCAGTCCCACCTATCGGGTTTATTGTATCTACAATAGTTCCCACGATAGATGATGTGCCTTTACCTATAGTTGTTCCGCCTCTCGCCACTTGACCAGTAGCACGTCCAATGTTGTGCGCCATGTTTAAACCATACGGCATTGGTATTGCTATGTATGATCTCTCAGTAAATCCAAATGGATCAGGCAGTATTAGATTGTGCTCAAGAATATAGTCAGGGATCTTGTCGTATATTCGCTTGCCATCTTCGTCTTCTTCAGAAAGAACAGCGTTAAGTTGATCCTGTAAGAACCCCGCTGCGATCACGCCACCCCATAACTTTTGAACTTTCTTCGATCTGAGCGCAGCATTTAAAAGTGCAAATGAACCTTGCAGTGATGCGTTGTAGAATAGATAGAACGCATTCATGAACTGCTTGTACTCACCACCTTTGGCAAAGTTAACAGTTACATTTCGAGCGGCTTGAGCTGCACGTTCTCTGGAAAAACCACGATCAAGTAAGCTTTTATATGTAGATACACGAATACCATTCTCAACTATAGTGTTATAGTTCTCTACCATACTTAGAAGAGATCCAGTTTTCTTACCAATAAAACTATTCTTTACAGAGTTCCATTTACCCCTGACTCCTTGATCAGATATATCTCCAAGTATTCCTTGGATGTCTTCCATCTGATCAGAGATTGTGTTCATCTGGTTGGTGGCATTCTGACCACCTGCCTCAACAAAATCTTTGTATATCTTTGACCACTCAGATGAATCGTCATTGTTTCTAATGGATCTTTTTATACCAAGCAATGCGCTCTTCAAATCCTTAATGACCTGAGTTGTTAGACCTTTCTCGTTAAACTGAGCTACGTTTACACCTGCTGTTTGCAAGTCTCTAAGAAGGTTAGTTATAAAAAACTCAGGGTTGTAAGATGTGTTTATGTTTGAGAGGTATCTATTTACTTTACCCATACCTCTAAGAACATAATCAAGTGGGCCTGATCCGTAACCAGTTTCACCTTTTAATGCTTTAGCAATACGCTCGTCTTCAAGCCTTACATAAACATCCTGACCGTTCTCTTTTACTGTGTAGATAAACGGATCAAGGAAGGCCATTGGGTCTGTAGCTTTTACGACCCTCCCACTTCTAAGCTGTTCTGACTTTGGAAGTGTCTCAAGTATAGTGCCAAACTCTCTAGTCTTTTCTGGATCTGCTCTCAATAACTTTAAGAAAGATTGACCAACTATGTTTCTCTCACCACGAGATACTGAGTTTTGGTTTTGATTTATAGTGGTGGCAAGTATGTTTGTTGCATAGTCATATCTACCTGTTACCCTTGGATCTTCTCTTCCTTTAACACCGTAAGGCGCTGATCTTCTTGGTCTGCTAGGATCAGGATTGTCATTATCAGGATCGATCTTACCTCTGAGGGGAACATAGAAATCATAGCTTGATCTACGAACAACCGAACCATCTTCAAGCTGAACATCGTCAAAGTCAGAAGGTATAAGACCTGCGTTCACGCGAGTTTCGTTTGTATTCTTTACGATCTCCCGAACCGCTCTATCAAGAGAGCCAAGTGCTACACTATTATTGTTATCAAGATTTGAAAACCATGTAAGTATTGCATTAGCTTCAGCATCAGTCATGCCTGAGCCACTGTCATTGTTTGGATTTATAGAACGGACATATGCGTTACGTTCTTTAGCGTGTTTGGCATAAAGATATGTATCAACAAGAGTTAAGCTATCACTGCCAGATGTTTCTATTGCCTGACTAACAAAACCCCTACCGTTAGCAGCCCTGTCAGATACAGATTTTAAGTTATTAATTTGGCTCTTCGATATGTTAATAAGCTTAACTGCATCAACGGCAGATTTATATATTGTGTTTTCTCTTTTTGTTATTTCACTCCCAACAATGCCGTGAAACAATTCCTCTTTTAAATATGTATCCATAGCATCAACTATGGTTAGACCCTTTGCTTTTAGGTCTTGAATCATTCTACCAACTGGCAGCATACGATCTTGGAAGTTAGTTAGTATTTTATCTGCTGCATTTTGTGCTTTGTCTTTACCAACAACTATACCCAAGCCTTTAGATAAAAAGTTAGACGCACGAGCGTAATTTAAATCCACTTCTTTCTGAAAGATCTGACCTGCTGTAGTGTTAAGACTAAATTTAGTTGGGGCTATGCTGTACTTTGTTCTTCCTGTTCGCTGATCAACAGCACGATCTTTTTGAGCAATGTCAGGCATATACATTGTAACTATATCAAAGACGTATTGTGATCCTAGCTTTCTTTCTTTTAATACTAATGTAATAGGTGGAGAGTTCTTTGGTATTTCTCTAATCCATTCTAAATTATATCCATCTCTATTTGGAATAGATATAACCTTTGATCCGTCCTCTCTTCCTTGAGATTTCCATATGTCCATTATATCTCCTATAATTTTCCTCACGTCTGAGGTATAAGAGAACCTTTCTAATTCTTTATCATGTCTTCTTTGTCGTATATGATAGAGACCTTTGCCTCCTTCATTTATACCGCCATCTTTTCTTTCTGTTCTGTAATGATTTCCTGCGGGTAAGACTACTGGTATTAATTTTCCTCTATCAAAGATAGAGCCGAATACTGGAGAAGGCTTCCCATCCTTTATTCTGTTTACAAGTTTATTAGGGTTTGTTGGGGCAACAGAAAACTTTGTCTCATTAGTTTTTTCTTCACCAGATAAAAGATCTTCAAACTCCTGAGAAACATCTTCTTCTTCAGAAAGTTCAGTTGAACTATCTTTAACTGACAAAGATTCTCTTTGTAACAATGAGCCGACATCATAATCATCTATTAATCTATCAGTTTCTGACGATGCATTTTCTGGATCGTAAACCATAAACACAACTTCAGGCTCACCTCTGGTTTGAGGAAACTCTTTGTTGTAAAAATCATAGCTCCATCCATCTGGAGCATACTCTCTACTAAACGGAAGTTTTGCTACTGCTTTAAACCCCATTCTTGAGTACAAAGTTGGCAAGAAAGTGTTGAAGGCATCAAGTCTTTTGCCACCCTGCTCTACAGCAATAGGCATCATTTCTTTTACAGCACCTCTTGGTGCTTTCTGAGGAACACTGAACACTGATATTATATCATCGCCATTTAAGGCAAAGCCTGAATAACCATCATCAAATAAAAATAATCTTTTACCTTCATAAGACTCACCCATCTCGTTGTAATCAGTAACTTGTGGGCCAAGCTTACCAAGATCTCGCTTTGCTGCTTTGATCATATCAGTAAATACTTGTGGACTACTTATCTCGTATATAGGTCTTTGAATGTTTCCAAATTGAGCAACTGGACTTACTCTTTGTCCTCTGAAATTGGCTCTCCCAACCACCATTCCGCCATCTCTTTGGACGACATTTTGATCTGTGCTTCTGAGGAATCCAAGACTGTACCTTCTGTCAATGGGGGAGTTTCCCCGTCTAGAGGCGTCCTGACCTTCTCCAACCCTCTCATCGCTCCTAAGAATTGCTCCATTTGGTTTGGCATTTTCATACTCCCTCGCTGTATTGTCTAATTTCTCACGATCAACTTCTTTGCGTTCATACCAAGGTATATCAGCACGAGCCGTAACTTTAAACCCCTTTGGTATCACCCCATTCTTTGGGTTTTTTATAAAGGCTTCAAACTCTTTCATCCTAGTGGGTGACATATAAACAACGCTACCATCAGATAAAGGATACTCTACCACAGGTGCATTCTGTCCTCTGATATACGTCATACCAGATGAGAATGTGTCTGTCTTACCTTCAGTTACAGATGTTCCTATGGGTGAGCCATTGATTATGGCTTGTAGTGTGCCGTGATTAACAACCTGCTCACCTTCGATAACCCATGTCTCCCAATGCCAACGTCCTAAACTAGCATCCTCTGGTCTTCCTGCTAGTTCATACGCTTTCTGTACGTTCTTACGCATACCATCTTCTAGAATACGAGTAGTCAGTATGCCTCTTGGCCCACGGAATATACCATTAAGACCTTCTTTGTTGGGGCCAATACCATCGTATATATTAGCACCGCCATATCGTCCGTCATCCCACAGGTGGCGACCCTGTATTCTATCCATAACAAGCACGTCATCTTTACCGCCAACAAGAAGTATAAACGATAGCACTTTGTTATCGATGCCTGCACCCTCAGTCGTAGACAAGAATAGATCTCTTATGCTTGCTGCTGATGTATTAGGATCAGACATACCTTCGTGTATCAAATCAATGACAGTTCTATTAGAGTCACCAACAAACTCAGACATAGCCTTAACAAGTTTAGCCGCTGCGTTTACGTTCATTGTCACTTGCTTGCCTGGGGAGCCTTCGGGAATTACTGACGAAACAGTAGTCATCCAACGATCAACGTCATCATCAGTGAGCGGCTCACGAGTTGCCTTCTCTAGTATTGGATAGGCACTATCTATAACATCTATAAAAGCACCCTCTTGCTGAACTGGGCCTGCACCTCTCGACAGAATACCCCATACAAACAAATCCATTGTCATTCGCGGGGTGGCATTACCGCTTTCATAAATGTCTCTTATCTGATCTACAAAAGCAAAGCCTTCATCGACACCATTCTTTAGCTCAGGTGTAAGCTGCTTTAATTTGTCAGCCATGACCTGTGGATTCTGAGAATATTCAATTCCTACAAGTGGTGGAGCAGGTATGAAGTCACCTCCTAGTGCTTCTTGCATTGCCTTAGCCCAGTTGCCTACAGACATCATAGCATCTGGGTTGTTCTCCATGATTAGTTCAATTGCACTATTGTTCCTAGCTGCGTTTGCAGGAGTAAACTTCTGAGTAATTGGAACAATAGGATCTTGACCGTTACCCTCAATCAGTAATTCATATGGTAGCTTGTGCGCCCTTGCTTCGGGAGGAGCCATTGGTAGCTCAGGAGTAAATCGTTTAAGAGAGAACGCTCTGGACTCAGCCTCTACTTCTGCTTCTGGATTCGCAGCAACACGCTCACGACCACCGACCTTACCGCTTCTTACATTATCAAATATGTCTTCGACACTATTAAAACCTGCATCTTGATTAGCTCCAAAGATAGCGCCAAAGAAATCTTTAATCCGCTCGAACAATGTTCTTGGACGGCCTGCTATTTTTATCTTGCCGTCTGCGTAATCTCTAAACATTTCAGCGATTGCTTCTTCTTCTATCGATGCATCATTAAGACCCATGCCTGTGTACATAGATTTGGCACGATCAAGGTACGTGTATTTACGCTCCACTGGCTTGCCATCTTTTATGTGAACGTACTTGCGTTCAGCAACAGATCTTCTTAATGAGTTCCATTCTGCATCTGAGAATAATCCTAAGTTCTTCAGCGCATGGATTACCTCATGATTCATAACACTTTTTAAAACATCAAACTGTTCTTGAGGTGACTTCGTTGGATCAACTACTTCCATAGATAAAGATATTATTTTATTTGAATCACTGCTGCTAAACACACCCTCTACTAAAGCAGGGCTATCTCCCTGCAATAATTCAGGGGCAACTATTTTTTCAGCAGTTAAGTTAACATCAGGCAAACCAAGCCTTGTTAATCTTTGACGTAAAGAGTTAAATACCTGCTGTCTTCTGGCATTGAAAGAAGATTTGCGTGTGGTATTTGCAGCCCTACTAGATACTGATCTAGCAGAACTTGCCTCTGCTTTTTCAGGTGCAACTTGAACTGGAGATGATGGAGCCTCAAGCCTAGATTGTGCAGCATCTCTAAGATATGTTTTCTTTTCAATGTCTGCTTCTATTTCAGAGACTAATTCATTTTCTACTTGAGGAAGCTTCGCCTTTTTAGCTTGTCTCTTTAACTTTGCTAAGTTTTGTTTCTGTAATTTTATATCACGATCATAGTTTAAAACAGACTGAGCGAGCGCAGCCCTTTGTCCCTCAGTAGTTTCTTCCGTTACCACATCAGAAGGTAATATTGTTTTTGGGTTTTCAGTAGTTGGCATTGTCCTAGACAATGGGTCTTGCTCTATTCTTTGCTCGACTTCTGCTTTATTCTGCTCTGCTTTAGCTATCTCTCCCTCGATTTGATCTGCTCTTAGGTTTAGCTCACGAGCTTTACGCGGGTTTCTCTCCAGTTGTTGTGCACGTCTAGCTGCCTCAAGAACTCCAACGCGCTCTTTCTTTGCTGCCTGTATGCTTTTGTTAATATCAGACACTGTCTTGCGATAAGAAGATATCTCATCTGAGACCGCCTCGACATCTGGCTCAACCTCGTATCCATTTCTTGATTTATCAGATCGTCTTAGTATGCCACGATTCACCATCTCATCACGAACATCAAGAACCATTGACCTTGGTACTTTAGATACGCCAGTTGATCTAATAGCTTTTTGTATGGCAGGAAATGTATATTTCTTTTGTCCTTTTATTTCTTCGACAGCACGATCAAACTGATCTTGTGTAAATGATTTGTTTTCAACTGGCTGAAAGCGAGACGTTCCACCAGATAAAGGCTTTTGTTTTATGGCTTCTCTAGATGCTACCTCTTCACCAAGGATACGTCTTATCTCATCAAGAGATGCAGGTTGAGTCTGATCTGTTCCCTGAACTCTTCTCGCATTTTGTATAAGTATACGTTCACTAATAGGAAGCTCAGACATTTCTACAGGATTAAAAGGTAGGGTTGACTCACGAGCAGCCTGACCAAGCGCAATCATTTCTTCTTGTGGTGTTAGTCTATCAGTATCTTGTGGCTTTGGTACAGATGGTGCAGGCAAAGCAAGTGTCTCAGTCTCAACTTCTTCTACAGGATCAACGGTAAGATCCTCATCTTCTCTTTGCTCTGACTCCTTGATGCGGTTAATGTTCTCCTGAGTACGAGCGGCATCTTCTTGTGCATCTTCTTGAAGCTGTTTAAATGCTTCTTCTTCTTCCTTAGCTTTCTGCTCTTTACGAATATCACCACCAATAACATTCGTAGCACCTCGAACAGTACCACCTGTAAGACCTGCTGCTATAGCAACATCTTCGTATACCTTAAATGCTTCCTCATCAGCGATAGGAAGACCTGCTTGATATCGATTGATAACCTCTTGACCAATCTCAGTTGGCACTTCAGCTATAGTACCAACACCAATACCCTTTGCTGCACGAGTAAATATACCACCTGATCTTATGACTGAAGGATTAAGAACCTTACCTATCAATAATCTATCAGCGATTGAGTCCAGTGCAGCTTGAGGAAGGGCTGATAAAAATGCAGTACCTTCGCTCATCTCTGTTCTTAGTCCACGATCAATGGCATCTTTCTGTGCCTCACGATTATCACCATAAAAATACGGAATGTTCGCAAGTGCACCACCAACAATAGCACCTATCGGGCCACCAATTAACGAACCTGCACCTGCACCTGCTAAAGTTGTGCCAAGCTGTGGAACTTGTTGACCTAATGTTTCAGTGTAAAAACTTAAAGCATCACCAAAACTATCTATGTCTTCTCGTTGTGTAAGTGTTTGAGCTTTCTCAGCTATCTGCTGTTCATTAGCTTCTATTACAGACTGACCGTAATTTTCTAAACCAGTTAATCCACTAATACTACCTATGCCCTCAAGTGATGAGCCGTATGCTTTCTGTAGCTGATCGATCCCCATGCCAACAGCAGTACCAAAGCCACCCTCTGCTTCCTGTTGCACTGGTTGAACTGATTGCTGAGTTACAACTGGAGCTTGTGTTCTCTTATCTGATAAAAACTTATTTATTCTAGATTTTTCAGATTCTGTTGGAGAACTTCCTGCAATGTTTACAGAGTAATCTATTCCTGTTTGTGGATCTTTTACAAAGATAACACCCATGTGGCCTCCAAATTACTCAGCGGTTTGGATGTTAGCAAACTTAGGATTAACCAAACCTATGTATTTATTGTACTGAGATTGTAACGCATTGCGCTCATTAATCAAAGCAGTCTTTTCTGCTTCGGATATTGGCTCAGGGCCATACTCTCCTTGTCTAATACCACTTTCAATAATAGTGTTTAAGGAGTTTAACTCACTAAACAAATCACCTGACTCCCTCAAGAATGCATTCCTTTCACTGGCAGATAATCCTGGTGGTAGAGCGGCTTCAGCTTCCAACAATTTTAGCTCTCTTTCTTTAAGGCCAAACTGTCTTTCTGATAAAGAAGCATCTCTTCTTGCAGCATCTATATCTGCTTGTGTTCCTAGTAAACCAAGGATGTCTTTGTCGTATTGATTACGAGCTTCCCTCATTTGGCTAATGCCAACGAGACCTGCTTCACCTATGGCACCACCTAATGTTGGGCTATCAGATGCCATTAACGCTAGACCTGCCTGAGCAAGTGCCAAGTATTTATCTGACTCTGCTGACTTCTCACGATCCGCAAGCATCTTAGCAATGCGACCCTCAAGTGTGCTATAGGAATCTCCAACTGTGCTACTTGCACCTCCCCCTGTATCACCACCTGTAAGTGATGGTGGAAGAAGTGATTCTACGCCACCCTCTAAACTAAGTCCTGTTCCTGTGGTTTGCCCTAGGGATGATGTCAAAAATTCAGAAATATCTGGGTCATTGTCTCTACGTTCATCTGGTAAATCTGTTGGCTCACGAAGATCTGTTGTCTCTTGCCTTCTAACCTGTCTATCTTCTGTTTCTTGATTAATTGGAGGCATTAACTCTTCTATGTTTTCTGGTATTTCAAGGGGGTCTCCTACAGTTACCTGATAGCCCCTACCTCTACCTTCTCCAGTTGATCCAACCGTGGGAAGAAAATCAAAGAAACCTTTCTTTTCTCTATCAGATCTTCTGGATGTTGCAACTATACCTGAAGTATCATCTGTCTGCCCTGCACCAAAACCCTCTCTTTCAATTTGAGCTTGAGCCATAAGATCAAGCATATCTACATCACTCTCAGTGTCAGGCCCAATACCTGCTGTATTTAATACCTCATTCATTCTCGCTATTTCATCTTTTGTTTGACCGACAGTTGTTCTGCCATAGCTGCCGATAGTGGCATCAGTAGGAGAGCTAGGTTCTCTAGTGTCACGAGTAGGAGGGGGTAAAAACGGTAAGTCTCCAATCGGATTATTCATAGCGTCTGCTAGGTTTGTGCCTAAGCTTCCTATGCCTAAAGCGGCAGATATATCTAGATTAGTTTCAGGATCTACCTGTGACGGAACTACTGGTATCCCAGATAGAGGCTGATCACTTCCAAGTTCTGGTATATTATTATCAATAACTTCTTGCTGAATAATTCTATTTTGTTCTGCATCTAAGATGTCATCTGACATCGCATCAAAATCAACTGTAGATGGTGACATTCTTTTTGGAGACCCATCAAGATTGTGCGTCATGCCATATCTTAGGTTCCAATCTCTTCTCTTACGGAAGTCAGAATCATTCTCTGGATATGGCTCTACCTGTGTGTACATATCCTCTCTAGTTCTTCCACCTTTAAATAGATTTAGTATCCCACCATCAGCCATCATCTGGGGAGCACGAGTAGGCTCCCTCTGAACTGCCATGTCTGCACTTGTGTTTTGTGCAATTGAACTATTTGGAGCCATGTTCCTTGCGATTGCGGTTATCCCACCTTGTGGCACACCTGCTGCGGTCATAACTTCCTCTGCCACTGTAGGCATATTCGCTGCGTCTTGACGATTATAATCATCACGCATTCTCTTGCGTCTTGTAAGCTCACTAAGAACCAGAAACTGAGGCATGTTACCCGTTGGCGTTTGCATTTCTTGAATTAGCCTACGATCTGGTAAGTCCTTTAGGTTGTCTTGAAGCTCTATTATGTTCATCACGCTAGACCTTTATATAGACCTAATGCAGATATACCTGCACCAAGTGCCTGTTGTATCGGGTTATACGCAACCATACGCTGCTCTTCTACATTAGGAGTTACAGGCACACCTTGTAGCAGTGATCCTATTCTCTCATATTGTCTTTGTGCAAAGTCTCTTTGTCGTAAGAAGTCTTCGTAAGAAAGATCAGCACGAGCCTGATCCTCCGATCTAATATCACGACCAACAGTCTCAAGTAGTTGTGCGCCTTGTATATCAGCAGCACGTTGACGTTCACCCAAACCAGACAAACCTGCGCCCAGATTAGCAAACTGTTGACCCATGCTGCCCAGTTGACTAGCTGCACCTAATGCTGCCTGCTCACCTGCAAGAGCCTGACCTATACCAAACTGTCTATCTGCACGATCAGCTTCAAACTGACGAGAGGCTTGGTCAAATGCTTGTTGCTGACCCATAGCCTGTATTTCTCCAAGCTGACTTTGCAATGATTCTTCTGCCAAGGCATCGACAACACCTCTACGAGAACCACCAAACGCACCTGCACTTACAGCGTCTGCATCTCTTTGTGCTTGAGATCTATCAAAGTCTGATCTTGCTTGTTGTTTTTGAATGTCTACAACGTTCTGCATGTACGGAGACATGTACTGATTAACTGAATCACCAGTAAAAGTAGTAGGATTGTATTGCCCTGTTTGACGTAAACGATTTACACTTTGATCTGTATAACCAATCCCACGTCCAGTAGCAGCCATTCCCTGTCTGCCTGCCTGCATAGCTTCTGGCATACCTGCAATACCAGTTTGAGCAATGCCTCTAGTCATAGCACGAGAAGCACCTATGTCACCATACATTCCTGATTCTGCTAGTCTCTCACCACGATATGGAGTGTATCTAGACTGACCAGTAACAGGGTCATAAGGAATCATGGCATCTTCAGCACCCTGAAGAAGTCTTTTATAATACGGATCTGCATACTCAGGTAAGTTAGTATTACGGATCGTTGTATCGCCCTGTGTCTGTCTGCCTTTTCCCATCTTATAACTCCATTCGGTAAGCTATATACTCAGGATAGAATCCATATTTCTTCAAAGCTCTACCCCAACCTTTTCTTCCATAGCCTTCTAGATGACTACATCCTAACTCATTTGCGTAACGCTTCATAGTATCAATCAATTGATCTTCCCATTCTTTCATTT
>CAACVD010000430.1_pt1 | contig 20525 bp, 36 predicted proteins | sample 2381771 | NCBI WGS metagenome assembly CAACVD01 (sample SAMEA5211965, study PRJEB30684) | marine metagenome | biome: Marine; feature: Epipelagic; material: Water | collected 2015-10-15 | depth 15 m | reverse complement strand
CATTATACGGTAATAAAGATGTAGATGATCTAAGACTTGAAAGATTGGGTCTCAAAACACAGCCATGGAAACAAGGTGAAGATATAATTGTTTGTACACAGAATGAATACAGCGCCGCTTGGCCTAATATAAAAATGTTCGAGTGGGTAGAAAATACCGTTAAATGGATTAGGTCACAAAGTAAAAGAAAAATTTGGATACGTCCACATCCAAGGCATAGATTGAATTTTGATAAAATTTTGAATACTGCTCAAAACATAGAACTATGTGTTCCTAAAAATACAGGAAATAAAGATGAAGTTGATTTTAAAAAATTTTTGTCTAATGCATTTGCTGTGGTCAATTACAATTCCAATCCTGCAATAGAATCAGTACTAGCAGGAGTGCCAGTGTTCGTCGATCAATCATCCCTATGTTGGTCGGTAGGAAATGCTATAGGTGGAGACGTTGAAAAACCAATAATGCCAGACAGAACTAAATGGCTCCAAGAATTAAGTTATTGCGAATGGTTTGTGGACGAAATAGAAAAAGGCTTGCCATGGGCAAGAATAAAACCATTGGTTAAATGAACTGTTTAGGCTTATTTCTTGCAGTAACTATGCATCTAGGCCTTGAGTCAAACTACAATAATATACATCCCCACGCACGATGCACACTTGACCAAAACATATTTGGAGTGTATTATAATTCAGAGTATAGAGTAAGTTCGTATGTTGGTAGAGAATTTAGTTTAAATAAAGGTACGGTAGAATTAGGTTTAGTCACTGGATACAAATCCGAAGACATTTTACCAATGATACGTTACAAGCAGGGAAACTTTTTTGTATCACCTGCTTATGAAATAGACACAGAAAGTTATGGACTTGTGATAGGTCTAGAGTTTGGAAGATGAAAAAAATTTTAGTATGTGGTTTACCGGGTGCAGGCAAAACATTTTTATCTACACGATTGGCTAAAAGGATTGGCGCTGTACATCTTAATGCAGATGATATAAGAAAAAAGTTTGATGACTGGGATTTCAGTATTGAAGGTAGACAAAGACAAGCAGATAGGATGAAGGCATTGGCAGAAGAATATGTTTACTATGGCCGATATGCTGTTGCTGATTTTGTATGTCCTACTAAAAAATTAAGAAATAGTTTTCAGCCTGACGTCATTATCTGGCTTGATACTATAAAAGAAGGTAGATTCGATGATACTAATAAATTGTTTGAAAAACTAGATATGTGTGATTATCATATTACTAAAAAACTTAATGATGAAGATATTAATAAAATAGGTGACGAAATAAAAGATGAGTAGATCATTTGTAAGTGTATGCACAGGAGACAAATATCCAGACAAGTATGTTGATATTCTTTACAATATGGTTTCAAGACATACACAAGACTTTAAGTTTTTTGTTATCACTGATCGACATAGACAAATTAATCCGACTATTCAACAGGTAATAATTAAAGAAGTTTTTCCAACTTGGTGGAATAAAGTGCATTTATTCAATCCAGCACATCCGTTTATAGGAGACATTTTGTATATGGACTTAGATGTTGTGATTTTTAGAAACATAGACAAATTATGGGACTTCAATAAAAATGGATTTACTATTATACAAGATTTTAATAGATGTAGGATTCCAAACTATCACGTCAAAAATAGTTCTGTCATGAAATGGAAGCACGGTCAATACAATGAATTATGGACTAAATTTTTACAAGATCCAAACGCGATAATAAGAAAATACAAAGGTGATCAAGATTATCTTACTAAAGAACTAAAAGATCCTCAGTTATGGCCAAGAGATTGGGTAATGAGTTACAAATGGGAAATTGGCCTTGAACCGGAAGAAAAAAGAAGATCGCCCAATGATAAATTTTTGTCAAACAGAGTCACTGTTGAAACAACAACAAGAGTAAAAAACGGTGTAAAAACAATCATAGAAAAATACAACAAACACAAATTACCAGAAGAGTGTTCGGTAGCAGTATTCCACGGTAAACCTAATCCTGCAGAGATAACCAAAGATCCACTCGTCATTAATAATTGGAGATAATTAACAATATGCAACTATTTGACTTTCAAAAATATGGCAATGGAATGCCAACAGGACAGATTTTTATCACAAACCCATCACACGATGAAGCAGAAGGAGTTAACCTGGATCAATATATTGGTGACAGAAAAGTTGTTCTAATAGGTATACCTGGTGCTTTTACACCAACGTGTATGGAAAAACATTTACCTGGCTTTGTAAAAAACGAGAGAGAACTATTGAAGCAAGGAATCGATGAAATCATCTGTATGAGTGTTAACGATCCACACGTGATGTACGCTTTTGATGATTATGTCAATGCCGATGGGTCCAAGATTACAATGGCGGCTGATCCATTTGGAGAAGTTTCAGAACAATTAGGCCTGCTTACCGAGATGGGATTAATGGGTAAAAGATGTAAAAGATTTTCATCTTATATTGCTGATGGGAAAATGCAAAAACTTTTCGTAGATGAAAGAGAACTTGAACATTCAACAGCAGAAAATATGTTGTCCTACTTAAAAAATTAATGGCAGTATCAGATTACACAGGCGAAGAGATAATCGCAAACCTTATTATTAAGGGTGGTAAGAAATATGAAGAACGTGTATGGATGCCTAGGACAGTTTTTAATGATCCTGCAAATAAAGATGCATATATTATAGGAAATGGAAAAAGCAGAACTGGTTTTGACCTATATTCACTACCACAAGACACCTATGGTTGTAATGCTTTGTACAGAGATTATACTCCCGACTTTTTGATCTGTGTTGATAGAAAAATGTACAAAGAAATAAAAGATGCAGAATATGGTGAAAAAAATATTGTGTACACAAATCATTTCAACATCACTAGATTTGGTGGAAATTGCCACTTGATTCCAAAAAATCCATACAAAGGTGCTGGTCCTTGTGCCTCACATATTGCAATCCATGATGGGCACACTAACTTGTATATGCTTGGATTTGACTGTGCTGAAGATGGTGTTGATAACAATGTTTATGTTAACTCAGAAAATTATGCTGATGAAAAATCTGTGGTCAGCGTAACTGTTTGGGCAAGGCAAGTATTCGAAATAATGCAGGCAAATCCACAAGTAACATTCACTTATGTAGAGGGCGTACAGCCACAAAATTACGCACAATTACCAAACTACCGCAAAATAACCTATGCTGAATTAAATACACATATTAATCAGCATGGCCAAAAAACTTAATAGACTCATAGAATCATACCATACCGGTCAGTACCGAGTTACGTACACAGATCTAAATTTATGGTTTGATATTCTGAATAATATGTTATTTCAAAATAGGGTGCCTCCTTTTAGATACTACAACATACAAAGAATGAAAGATTGTGTAGGATGTGTGGTATATGAAGATAAGCCTAGAAAAGAAAAATGGATGGACCTATATGTTTTACCAAAATTTAAGGATTTCAAAACTTTCATAGAAGTTCTCGCACACGAAATGGTACACGCATATCAATATTGGATAACAAAAGACAGTTGTAATCATAATGAAAATTTTTACAGTTGGCGCAGAAAATTTAGATCAGCCGGAATCAAATTGTCCTTAACGGTAGACAACATCGAAATAAAATAGTATACTATGAGTATGAAAAAGGTTAATGATCTAGGCCACGATGTCTCCAAATACAGCAAAAACGTTAAACCAAATAGTGTAAAAATAGGATGGAAGGATGTAAAAATAGATTACGTTGATCCGTCTTTTTTCAAGAACAATGTTGATTGTTATGGCCAATATATTTCTAGAACAGGAACTATCGAAATACAAAAAGAAATAGAAGGTGTTGATCTAGCAAACACCGTACTACACGAAATAATGCACGCCATTGTGTACAATTCATCTTTAAACAGTGATGGCGGTGCTTTGGTAGACGGCAAGGATGAAGAACAAGTTGTTAATTCTATGTGCAATCAATTAATGATGGTGTTTAGAGATAATACTTGGTTGCTTGACTTCATAAAAGATGGAATAAATCAAAGCGAAAAATCCAAAAAATAATCCGCATATGCGGATATACCTTATAAAATCCAGTAAATTAGCGACTTTTTTTTGGTTGACTGATTTGGTATAATACCATATACTATACACATTAACAAACAAAAGAAGGTAACAACAATGACAAACGCACAATTAGTACTAGAAAAAATAAAAGAAACATTATGCCATGAAGGTACAACATACAAAGGACGTTCAGGCACATACAAATATGTGGTAGGTAAAACAACAGCAGAAGGTACAATCAACGGTGTGGTTAAAAAGATAGATGAAGCAGGTCAAGGTAAAACTGCTGGTTCATTTAAAATTTTAGCAGATGGTACTGTAACTAGATTTACTGGTTTAGCAACAAAAGTAACTAGAGACATTACAAAATCATTACCGGCTGAAGCAACCGCAGAGGTTCACACTGAAAGTCAACCAGAAGCGATTGCAGTCTAAGTTAAAAAAACTTAGAATTTCAAACGTAAAAAAAATAATCTTAATTGCTGAGTCTAAATGGGCTCAGCAGTTTTGGGAGAAGGTCCTTGTCACACTGCAAAATAATAATCAAAGATGAAGTAAATGTAAAGTTAGAAGGACTTGACCTAGTCACAAGAAGAAAACTTACAAACAAATTCAAATACGAAATTCCAGGTGCTAGATTTATGCCGGCAGTTAAACTTGGCAGATGGGATGGCACTGTATCATTTTTCTCACAGGGCGGATTAACTTATGTTAATTTACTAGAAGATATTATTCCAATATTAGAACAAAGCAATTACACATTCGATCTAGAAGATAAAAGAGAACAATGGGATCTAAAGTTTGATCCTGTCCAAGCAGATTCTTTTTCAGATGTAAAATGGCCAAAAGGACATACACACGAAGGTGAACCAATTGTATTAAGAGATCATCAGGTAGAAGTTATTAACAACTTCATTACAAATCCACAAAGTCTACAAGAAGTTGCCACTGCCGCTGGTAAAACTATTATTACTGCGGCATTAAGCAAACTAATCGAACCATATGGTAGAAGCATAGTAATTGTGCCTAATAAATCTTTGGTAACACAAACAGAAGAAGATTACAGAAATATGGGACTCGACGTTGGAGTTTATTTTGGTGACAGAAAAGAACCAGGGCATCAACACACAATTTGTACTTGGCAATCACTAAACATATTAGAAAAGAAAAGACAAAATGCTGAAGATAATTTGATAGAAGTATTTAAAAAAGATGTTGTCTGCGTGATTGTGGACGAAGTGCATCAAGCAAAAGCAGATGTCTTAAGAAGATTACTGACTAACGTTTATGGATATGTTCCAATACGTTGGGGACTTACAGGAACTATACCTAAGAAAGATTATGAATTTAAATCATTGCAAGTATCATTAGGAGATGTGACTAATAAAGTATCTGCTATCGAGTTGCAAGAAAAAGGTTTACTTGCAAAGTGCCAAATAGAAATTTTACAATTATGGGATTATGTAGAGTATAAAAATTATAGAGAAGAACAAACATACCTGGTCACCAAACCACAAAGGATAGATTATATTGCAAAAATGGTCGAACAGATGCGTAAATCTGGTAACACTTTGGTGTTAGTTGACAGAGTAAAATCAGGTGAAATGTTGCAAGAACGTATCAAGGATTCAGTGTTTGTAAGAGGTGCTACTAAATCAGATGAAAGAAAAGAGCACTATGATGACGTTAAGACAGCAGAAGATAAAGTCATTGTAGCCACGTATGGAGTGGCGGCAGTTGGTATTAACTTGCCACGTATCTTTAATCTAGTGCTAATAGAGCCGGGCAAATCATTTGTTCGAGTCATACAGTCCATAGGAAGAGGTATACGTAAGGCAAAAGACAAAGATTTCGTGCAAGTCTGGGATATTTGTTCAAGTGCAAAATTTAGTAAAAGACATCTTACTGAAAGAAAAAAATTTTATAAAGACGCAGAATATCCTTTTTCAATAACAAAGGTTGACTATCAGTAGAGAATAAGCATATAATTAAACATATATGCAAATCCTAACTTTAGAAAACAGCACTTACCTGTTGAACAAAATACCTGATCACGTAGACGAAGAAATGAGATTCAGTGTATTAGATAATACCGATCCTCAAAATCCAGACTTCTTTTTTGTACCATTAATTTACTTGGAATCATTTTCCTCACCTTCAGTGGTATTAGAAATAGGTAAAGACAAGATTCAAATGCCTTTAGATTGGTATATTTTGCTTGGCGATCCGGAATGTGGAGATCTAGAAATACTACCTTTGACATCATTAAACGATAGATCCTTTCACGCATTTTGTTTCAATCCATTAACGAGCACTATGCCAGAATACAGAGAAGTAAAAATTGTTAACATATATTCAGAGGTAGAATGGTTCTTTCCAAGAGTCAGAACCAATCATTTATTAACAACACCAGTAAGCACAAAAGACAAACCACAGTGTGCTTTCTTTATAAAGGAAATCAATCGCAACACTGACACAGTCAGTTTGCACAACCTATTCCATGCTTAACTTTACTTTCAACAATTCCGCACCTTTGAAAATAATTGCAGGCCCTTGCCAAATAGAATCAATGGATCACACATTAGAAATGGCAGAACGCATTGCGACAATATGTTCAGAAGTAGGTGTACGTTGGGTATATAAATCATCTTTTGATAAAGCAAACAGATCTTCCATTAAAGGCAAACGTGGACTAGGCATAGACGAAGGACTTAAATGTTTGCAAAAAGTACAAAATGATTTTCAAGTTCCTGTAATCACAGATATTCATCATCCAGAACAAGCAAGTGTTGTTGCTGAGGTAGTAGATATAATACAAATACCTGCTTTCTTGTGTAGGCAAACAGATTTGATTGTTGCCGCAGGTGAAACAGGAAAATGGGTCAATGTTAAAAAAGGACAATTTTTATCATTCAAAGAAGTTGCAAACATCAAAGACAAATGCCCAACAAATAAAAATTTCTTAATCACAGAAAGAGGAACAACTTTTGGTTACAATAATTTAGTAGTTGATATGAGAGGTATTCATTCAATGCGTGAACATTATCCTGTGATTATGGATGGTACACATTCAGTACAACAGCCAGGTGGAATGGGAACGTCATCAGGTGGTGATAGGTCATTTGTTGAACCATTGTGTAGAGCCGCAGTATCTATAGGAATCGCCGGCGTATTTTTAGAAGTCCATAACGATCCAGATAACGCTCCATCAGATGGTCCTAATATGTTGACTCCAGAAGTTTTCCGTAAACTTTTAAATAATCTAAAGGAGTTAGATAATTGTGTTAAACAAAAACTCTAAGTACAAAAGTAGACACACATATTCTTTTGAGACTCAGTTAAACAAGAAGTCGCTCTATAGATCACGTGATCCAGATGTAATATATCCAAGAAAATATTTGCATACTCTGGAATGGTTGCAAAATCCAAAAACTGTGTTGGAAGAATTTTACACAGTTTATTGGCAAGAAAATCAAGATTACACAACAGCCAAAGAGCACAGAATATATTTCCGATCTGACCACAATGATAGCATATTAAACAACAGCAAAGTCTTAGAAAAAAATTCATTTATACCAGGCGGAAAAGATTATTACATCAGCAGGGGAAAAGATACCTGTACTGTGGTAATGGGCGACGGTTGGACTGCTGGTGACAAGATGTGGGTTGATAATAAATTACAGATTGATCTGGAAAATAATGACGATGCTTTAGATTTTAGGTTAGAAAATGTATATGGAGGAGTCCTTGCTAAAAACATACATAGTGATTTGTATCTTTCTGCTCCTACTAATGAACCTAGCAACACAGACAACGTATTCGGATTGATAGCAATACTTGACTATCTACAAGCAAAAAAATATAGAGAAATAAATGTAGTATTCCAATTTAACAGTGCTGAACAAGATATGAATCATTCTAACGTATGGGCAAACAAATATCTTACAGGTAGATATGGACAATGGTACAAAACAGAAAAAGTTGAAGACACTATTAGGACTAGCAGTAACTTGCCTACTAGGGCAACACCGTGGGCATACTTTTTTTGGCATATGGGAGCAAGAAGAACTGAAGTCTATGCTAATGGTTGGCACATCATGGATTTTTGGCCATTTGGATTTATGAAATATGAAGAATGGTTTCAGTATTATGATCTATGTATACTAGAACTGTTAGACGCGGTCACAGACAAATGGATCAATGTTAATACAGTGGTTTTCAAAAGAGATGGATATTTTAAGGAATGGGAATTTGGTCAACTTAAGGTAATTGAAAAACCATGGCTAAAAACAATATTAGAAAAACAAGGACAAAATATTGATTTGGTGCCGGCTTATTCAGATGATTGGATATCAACATTTTCTGAACTTTTTATTTGCAATCCATTCAAGGTAGATCATGATGAATTAATGCTATTGCGAGAAGATGGATTTTTACAGGATATAATAACCAAATCTAGATACATCAACAAGGCTTTACAAAAAACCAATGACAAAAATTATTTTGCAAATATGCATCCACAAATAGATTGCCACAACGATTTGGCGTGGTATCTAATTGACAAAGCTAAATGGAAAGTATAAAATGTAGATATGCCAAACAGTAAATTCTTAGACATTAAATCTATGATGAGTGCTGTTGATACAAGAAACAAAACTTGGTATCAAAATTTACCCGAAGATCAAAAAAAATTATATTCGCCTTATATGACAATGAAGTGGACTGCTTCAGTTGAACATCAAGATCCAAGCATACAAGAGTTTTATATAGAAGAAGTAAATGAGAACGTCAACAAGCATCACTGGGCATTATCCAAATCTCATAAATCTTTGCTTTGGAGATTGACTGCAATGTGTGGTTCGACATTCAAGATGTTTCACAAATGGATATATCCTAAAAAGAAAACTACTACAAAGAAATCTAAAATGAAGGAATTGCAATTAATATATCCTAATGCAAAACAAAGCGATTTAGATGTGCTAGATCAAATGATAACTACAAAAGAATTCACAGAAATAAAGAAACAGCACGGAATAGATTAATGACATACCTAGTAAATTCAAAATGTGTGATGTGTAAACATACGACCTGTGTGTCTGTCTGTCCTGTTGATTGTTTTTACGAAGGTGAAAATATGCTGGTGATAAATCCAGATGAATGTATTGATTGTGGTGTGTGTGAACCAGAATGTCCGGAAGATGCAATAATCACTGATGCAGAAGATAAAGATGGTAAGTGGCTTGAAGTGAATACAAAATACTCTGCCGTTTGGCCTGTTATAACAGAACAAAAAGATCCATTACCGGATTATGAGAAATACTCAGGAGAAGATGCTGACGAAAGATTTGAAAAGCATTTTAAAGGAAAATGACGGAATATTTGTTTTACACAATACCAGCAAAGTTTGTCCGAGAATATTTTAAAAAATTGCTTTGGAATTTTTGGTTGCTATTTTTCTTTACAATAGTATTGTTTGGTTTTATACCTTCAATGCTGACAATGTTTCTTTGGTTTATGATAACTGATTTTTCTTTCTATATGTTACTAAAAATAAACAACGGATTATAATTGATTTTACATTACACACCTGCTAAAATAAAAAATATGCCAACTTGTGAGTACTGCGGAAGAACTTTTTCAAAACAATCAACTATGGATATCCATATGTGTGAGCAAAAAAGACGTTGGCAACAAAAAGACAACAAAGTTCACGTGTTGGCATTTGAAATATTTAGAAGATTCTATGAAATAAATTATCCAACACAAAAAGAAAAAACATTTGCTGACTTTGTTAAATCACAATATTACAGAGCATTTGTTAAGACTGCAGAGTTCATTACATCGAACACTCCTATCGAGATCGGAGCATTTATCGATTGGTTGTGTACTTCAAAGATAAGAATTGACAGTTGGCCAAAACAACAAACTATCAACGCATATCTCAAACATATTATCAAAAATGAGCCAGTACCGCAGGCATTGAATCGAACTATTAAAGAAATGGGTGAATGGGCCACTGAAGAAAATGCAAGGCTAGAAGATTTTTTCAAATACATAAATTTAAATAGAGTGACACAGATGATTGCAAACGGAAAGATAAGTCCGTGGATAATTCTTAACAGTGACACGGGCAAAGATATGATATCCATAATGCACGATGATCAAATAAAGATAATATATGAAATGATCGATCCAGCATTTTGGAAGAAAACATTTCAAAAGAGAGAAGAAGATCTAGATTTCGTAAAACAAACACTAACAGAGGCAGGCATAGAATGAAAGAACATTGGGAAAAAATAGAAAAAGACAATGAAGACATAATGAAAAGGATGCATCCGGCTGTGTTAATTCCAGGGTACTTAATAGGTTTCACAGTGATAGCAGGTTGTATTTTTAAAATATATATGGGTTGGTAACATATGACTGATAGAACACAAAAAGAAATAGAAGATAATATTAAAGACATAGTAGAAAAACAGATACTGCCTGCTGTACAGCATCACGGTGGCGTTGTCAAATTAGAAAGTTTCGACAAAGATAACGGAATAGTTACAATGCTTATGAGTGGATCGTGTTCAGGGTGTGCCAGTAGTGCCGCAACTTTAAAAATGGGTATTGAAAATATGTTGAAGCATTACATTCCAGAAGTAAAATCCGTCGAAGGAGTAGATGATCCAAACTTCAATGATCCCTACTACAAACCAAGAAATGATGGTAGAGGTTATGCTGTTTGGGATGAAACAAATGCACCCAAGGACAACGATCAAGAATAATGAAACTAATAAAAAGGAACTTAATATAATGTGCCCAATGTGTTATATAAATGGATTGCTGTTTTTAATCTTTGGTGCTTCAGGGGTCGCAATAGCAAATAATCCTTGGGTAATAGCAATAGGTGTTATTTTAACCATTGCAGGTTTTTGGTGGATGTGGAGAGCATACAAAAGAAATAAAGGCAAAGGTGGTTTTAAAAAAAATTTAAAAACTACTGTGATTTACTTGTTAATTTTCGCGGCAGGATTTGCTACTGCTTCTTATGTCACACACGATTACTTTAAAACAAAATACGAAACAAAAATAGAGGCAAGGAAATGAAACAAGTAGCACACAAACATAAATTTGATGTAGTTGTAATAGGTGGAGGTGGCTCTGGACTTCGTGCCGCACTAGGCATGGTTGAAAAAGGTTTGAAGACCGCTGTTGTGTCTAAAATTTATCCAATGAGAAGTCACACAGTTGCCGCACAAGGTGGTATATCAGCCGCACTTGGAAATATGGGTGAAGATGATTGGAGATGGCACGCCTATGACACAATCAAAGGTGGCGATTGGTTAGCGGACCAAGATGCAGTTGAATATCTATGTAAGAATGCCAAAGATGCTGTAATAGAATTAGAACACTATGGTGTTCCATTCAGTAGAACAGATGAAGGGAAAATTTATCAAAGACCATTTGGTGGTATGACATCAAACTATGGAGAAGGTGTTGTACAAAGAACGTGTGCCGCGGCTGATAGAACAGGACACGCCATACTACACACCTTGTATGGACAATGCCAATCCAAAGACATTAAGTTCTTTGATGAATACTTCACTACAGACTTATTAATGGACAACGGCAAGTGTACAGGTTCACTTTCTATTTGTTTAGAGACAGGTGAGATACATCAGTTTGACGCCAATATGACTGTGTTAGCGACAGGTGGGTATGGTAAAGTTTATAAAAGTGCCACGTCAGCTCACACTTGCACAGGTGATGGCGGAGGTATGATATTAAGAGCAGGACTACCTATGCAAGATATGGAGTTCGTACAATTTCATCCATCAGGTATATATGGTGTTGGATGTTTAATCACTGAAGGTGCTAGAGGTGAAGGTGGATACTTGACTAATTCAGAAGGCGAAAGATTTATGGAAAGATATGCTCCTAATGCCAAAGACCTTGCATCAAGAGATGTCGTTTCAAGAGCAATTACTGTAGAAATAAATGAAGGAAGAGGTTGTGGACCTAACAAAGATTATATACATCTAAACTTGATGCACCTAGATGAAAAAATATTAATGGAAAGACTACCAGGTATTGTAGAAGAAGCAAAGAAGTTTGGCAATGTTGATGTTAGAAAAGAACCAATAAACATTGTACCAACAGTGCATTACAATATGGGTGGTATCCCAACAAATCTAAATGCAGAAGTAGTAACACTTGATGACAATGAAAAAGTAAAAACTGTTCCTGGGTTAATGGCCATTGGTGAAGCGGCTTGTGTAAGTGTCCACGGTGCAAACAGATTAGGTTCAAATTCATTAATTGATTTAGTAGTGTTTGGCAAAGCGGCCGCAAATAGATGCTCAGATATTTTAGAAATAAATGGCGAAGTACAAGAGTCAACACAAGAAGCAGTCGACAAAGCATTAGAAAGAATAGATGAAATACACACAAAAAGATCAGATATAAACCTAGCAGATGTTAGAGAAAGAATGCAAGACATTATGCAAACAAGAGCCGCAGTATTCAGAACAGGTGAAAACATCAGTGTTGGTATGAATGAAATTGAAAAACCATTAGAAGACTTTAGACAAGGTGTTGTCAAAGAAGATAATATGATTTTTAATCTAGATCTAACAGAAGCAATGGAACTTGAAAATCTTTTGTTACAAGCACAGGTGACTTTAAAATCTGCTTATTCAAGAACAGAATCAAGAGGCGCACATTCTAGAGATGATTATCCAGAACGTGATGACAAAAATTGGATGAAGCACACCATGGCTTGGGCAGGCGGACATAACAGTAGAATCGGATACAGAGCAGTGTCACTTCAACCTTTGACTAATGAGATGGAACCAGTTCCACCTAAAGCGAGAGTATATTGATGCGAGAAGACTTAATGGTCCAACAACAAGTATCCACAGTATGGCAACATATGGTTGGGGTTATGTGTCTTAACCAGACATATCGAAAGCAGGTAAAAGAAGTATTACCTAAGTTATTTAAAAGGTATCCAAATCCAAAAGCATATCTACGTGGAAGACTTAAGACACAAGAAAAAATGTTAAAGCCATTAGGTATGTGGAGTGTAAGGGCAAAAAGAATTAGAAAGATGAGCGAACAGTTTTTGACTTGGGACTACAAAGATGCATCTGACTTGCACGGCATTGGCAAATATGGTAGTGACAGTTATAAAATATTTTATAAGAATGAAGTTCCTAGTAACGTGCAGGACAAAGAATTAAGAAGATACATAGAAGAATGGAAAGGTCACTATGAAGAACGTTTTTGAAATAGATTACATATACGAAAAACTTGCTTCAAAATATAACTATTATTCAAATAAAAAACCCAAATCAAAAATTTACAGCAAGGCGTATACTAGTTTAATTGGTGTGATGCTGTCAGCACAAAGCCAAGATAAAAGAACTGCGATAGCCTGCAATCAATTATTTTCATTAGCAGATACTCCAGAAGAAATGATCAAACTATCACAACAAGAAGTTATAGAAGCAATACGACCTGCTGGATTGCACAACGCAAAGTCAAAGAATATACTTGCTACGAGTAAAATGTTGTTGGAAGAATTTAATGGTAAAGTGCCACAGACCCAAAAAGAACTAATGACGTTGCCAGGTGTAGGACGTAAAAGTTCAGATATTGTTATGCGTTTTGTGTTTGGCGAACCACATATTGCAGTAGATACTCACGTGTTTAGATTGTTGTGGCGATTGGGTTGGGCAGATAGTTTGGACGAAGGCAAGGCATCCATTACTGTAAATGACACGACACCAAGCAAGTACAAATATGGAGCACATATGTGGTTAATTACCCACGCAAAGAAATGGTGTGTTTCACGAAATCCTGATTGTGATACTTGTATTATTACCAAAGTATGTGACAAGAGAAACGTAGATATTCCGAAATCAAAATTAAGAGAGGTTGTAAAACAATGAAACTACCCGTGATACCATATGTGTTTGATTGGAGACACTTAAAGACTGTAAATGAAACATATTGGCAACATCTAAGTTGGGTCTTATATTCTACTGTGATGTTACTAGCCATTGCAGTTGTTGGTTTTATTCACGGCGTATTCCCATTTCTATTTCCAGAAGCCCCGGACGCATTGGCTGTTAGATGGAACAGAAAGTTTCGTCAGCGGAGAGAACGCACTGGTCAATCTGATACACGACCTGAATAAAAAAATAAAAATACCACTTGACGTATACTTTATTCTGTGTAAAGTAGTAAAGCAATGGAAGTAATTCAAGAAAAACCCGGTGGCAGACTTAAACGTAAATTAATAGATTGTAAACGTAAAGCTGCCAAAAAAGGCTGGAGGGATCCGCGTAACGCACAACAATGGCGTGAAAAATTACTCTATCTTAGAATTGATGACATTGTAAGAAAAAGATATCAAATCTACTAATAAGGAAACTTTATGAATGAACATCGTCAAGCAGATCAACAAGACACTACCCACGAACACGATCTAACTTATGAAAATGAGCAAAGCACAGTGACCCTGACTTTGAAAGAATATGATAGGTTAAGAGAAAGACAAAAATACATTACAGATAAAGATATGATTGCCTGTATAGATAAAATTGAAGAATTAGTTAGAGCATTGCGTAAACACATTCTTAGATCGGAGTTAGATTGATGACAAGAAAAATACAGATCAAAGTCACTGATGGCAAAGAATTTAATGAAGAAAAAGAAGGTCTTGGTTTAAAAAAGATTTTTAAATCAGTGGCCGGAGGTGCTCCCAAGGGTACTACACATCTTAGAGTACAATACACTAATAGGAAAGGCACTGAAATAGATCGTTGGTTAAAGGTGCCAAAAACAAGTTAATTTGCTTAACAAATATTATATACTGTTAAGGAGTGCAATATGAAAACAAAAAAACAAAAAAAAGATAGACCAAAAATATTTGAACGCAATCCAGATACTGACGTGATACGTTGGAGATACATAGACGAATCACCTGACAAGTTTGGATGGCCAAATTATGGTCGTATATTAAAAACAAAAAAGAAAAAATAGGACACATATGGTTTTTACAAAGAAGACGGCCAAGGGAAGATACAAAGCAATTAAGATACCACTGGTAACAAAAGATCTTACAGAAGAACAAGTCAAACAAATACGAGACACACAACGTGAAGCAATCGACAACTACATTGCCCATAGAGGAGTAGACTTAATACCACAAGGTCAAACAGGTAATCCCGCAATGATTAAAAAGAGAGGCTGGGGAGCCAAGAAGAGCAAATAGTGAAGATTAGGTACTATAAAAAAATTGATGGCTGGCGATGGACTGGTTTTTTATTGGCCATGATTGGTGCGTTCATTTTGAGTAATGCTAATGTTGACACACAGTGGATGGGTTGGGCAATAGCCACTGTCAGTTGTTCAATTTGGATTTATATGGGCATCAAAGATGGTGACATTCCTAGGGCACTAATGGAGGCGATGTATTTGTTATTGGCATTGCGAGCGATCTGGAATTGGGTGGTATTGACTTGATAAATTTTAATTTATAGTATATAATAAACTGATGTTAAGAGATTTTTTTATTTTATTTTGGCAACTACTTAAAGATATTACACAAGATAATGTTGTATGGTTATCAATTCTTTTCATAATTATTTTGTCCATGGTACTTGCAATTTAATGTCAAATCCAAAACACGAAGCATTAATTGATTTGTTAAAATATGATAACAAAAAATATAAGCCAAAAGATCTTGAACACTTCCATAAACTGATGCTACAATTAAAAAATATATTAAACAAAAATGCCTGATATAGATATTGACTTTGCTGATAGACAAAAGATTTTAGATGAAATGTCTCACACCAAAGCAAGTATTATAGACTCCAAAGGAACTAAATCACATAACACAGGAGTATATTTTACAGAATGTCCTGCTATTCCAGAAACTAATCAATCTTCTATTGATTATAAAGTATTAGAATCATTGGGGTACTTCAAACTTGATTTGTTAAACGTTAACATATATTCACAAGTCAAATCTAGAAAACACTTGCAAGAATTAATTGCAACAGAACCAAAATGGGAAAAACTTTTAGACAGAGAATTTGTTGACCAATTATTTCATCTGAATGGGCATTATGATGTAGTTGCAAAACTCAAACCAAAGAGTTTAGAAGAAATTGCTTGTTGTCTTGCAATTATCAGACCTGCTAAAAGACATTTATTATCTAAGACTTGGGAAGAAATAAACAACGAAGTTTGGGTAAAACCAACAGATGGACAATACTATTTTAAAAAAGCACACGCCACATCATATGCAATGGCAGTAATTGTGCATATGAATTTACTTACTAGTTCTAACTAACTGAACTGTCTTGCGTCTTATCCTTTTATTTTCAGCAAAATCACTTAATCTAGTAACAGGACCAAAAACTACTTTGACTTCTTTCATCGAATAAGTTCTGAGGAATGGTCTAAATTTGGAAAATTCTTGACCTATAAAGATATTAATTGGAATTTTACGATTTGATTCCCACCACCAATTAGCACCGTATTCTAAGAACGCAGATTTCAAATCGCTGGGCAATAATTCAAATACGTATATACTCATAACCTTATTATCACAATTCTGTATAATACCTACAATTTCTTGTTTGACCACCGATATTAATGATAGAAAAGGATAAGAAGTTTGAATATCTTTTAAATCAACTGTCATTTAAACATAATTACCATACTCATTGCTGACTCAGTATATTCCTGGTGCAATAAATACTGTAAATGCCATGCAATATAACATTGGATACATACTACCCAGCCTTGTTGATGTGTACATCCACACAGAAGGCACTGTAAGGAGATACGAGAAAGTGTACGAAAGATCTATCAAATTATACAAAGAAGTTGATAATACCTTTACACTTGTGATCCGTAATCAGGATCAGAAGCCACAATTTGTTGATGGAACCAGCACTGTACTACAAATAAGTGACAGTGCAAACAAATTAAGATTGACAAAATTAGGCACCATCTCTGATGATGGTTCAAGCACATCCACTAAAGGACATATTAAATTTACATTAACTGAAAGTGATATGTTATCACTAGAAACTGGTTTTTATCATGGAGCAATCAAACATACAGATACTTCAAGCACTACTCAACTAGTTTACGCCGACACTAGATATGATGCCGCATTAAGATTTGAAGTTGTTGGTGGTACATTTCCTGAATTGACTGACAGTGTGGAATTATCAACTTTCACACACTTAAATGGCAAACATATCTCAAGTACTGTTACTGCTAATGCAAATCAAAATTCAAACACCGCCTTGCACACTGTGGCAATTTACACAAATGGATTTACAGGTGACATACACGTTTATGGTACGCTGACTCCTAATATGAGTTACGCAACAGACACTGAACAAGAATCATTTTATAAGATTACAAGCCAAACGTATAGCAGTGCCACTGGTATAAAATATTTTAACTTCACTGGAGTACACAATGCAGTTGCATTTGTCGTTGTTCAGAACGAAGGTGATTCATCTACCATACTAGATGGTAGTGTTGAAAAAATACTTTATAGATCATAATGCTTCCACACATATTTTTTATCCTATTGGTAAAGCACTTTATCTGTGACTTTGCACTACAAGGAAGATTCAAAGGACCAAAAGACAAATACAAACTGACATCAGTGAATGGTCATCTACACGCATTGGATCACGCACTAGGTACTGCGTTTGTATTTTTATGCTTGAGCGCCGCATATTATTTTTACGCAGGTGTGGCAGTTTTTTCAAGTATAATTTTATTTGGTTTATTGGATTATGTATTACATTTTTTTATTGATTGGTTGAAAAACAATTTTGTAAAAGCAAATGGTTATACCAGTACCATGAGAGAATTTTGGATTTTGACTTCAGTGGATCAATGTTTACACGCAGGTTGTTATTTGATCTATACCATACTGTTCAGTAACATTTACGGCCTATTTTAGATTGACATAACCAAACATCTTAAAGTATAATAAAGTTATGCTTCCGGATTTACAACACACTCTCGAATCACATCTTCCGCCCAAACGTAAGAAGACTCCGTCGGGTTGGACATCATTTAATGCACCCTGTTGTCATTACAATGGCGAAACACAAGACACTAGAGGCAGAGGTGGTATTATGTATCTTGGTGACGGGTCAATACAATATCATTGTTTCAATTGCGGATTCAAAACAAACTTCACTCCTGGCAGATATCTAAGTAATCGATTCAGAAAATTGTTGAGGTGGTTAAATGTAGATCAATCTACAATCAGCAAACTATCAATGTCTGCAATGAAATTGGCACAAGAAGTTTCACCTAACAAAAACATACAACAAATAGATGTTACATTTGACCGTTTCGATCTTCCGGATGATGCTGAACGTATAAACGACAATCATCCAACTTATGTAAAATATTTGCAAACTAGAGGTTTAACACACAGCGATTATCCTTTTTACATATCAAAAAAACTAGACAATAGAATATTAGTTCCTATATACAAAGACAAAAAATTAATTGGACAAGTTGCAAGGTCAATTGATCCAAGCACAAAACCAAAATATTATGCACAAGTGCAACCAGGTACACTGTTCAACTTAGACAATCAACACTGGTCAAGAAAGTTTATTATACTTGTTGAGGGTGTCTTTGATGCAATCACAATAGATGGTGTAGCAATACTTGGTAGTGAAATAAGCAACAAACAAAAATTACAGATTGAATCACTCAATCGAAAAGTTATCATAGTGCCTGATCGTGACAAAGCCGGAAGCAAACTCATTGATCAGGCTTGTGATTGGGGATGGTCAGTGTCTATGCCACCGTGGCAAAAAAGCATTAAAGATATCAACAATGCTGTATTGTCATATGGCAAGATGCTGACTATTCAAGCAATCCTAAAATATACACACGACTCTAAAACAAAAATTAAACTAAATGAGAAACTATGGCTATGACTTGGGATAACAAAAAACCAACAGCTCAAATGTTAGGAAGATGGCAACCTTTTCACGATGGACATTATACTTTGTTTAAAGAAATTATTAAAAAAACTGGACAAGTTTGTATTCAAATTAGAGATGTACAAGGTGTGGATGATAATCCTTTTGATTTTGAAACAGTAAAAAAAAACATTGAAGACAGATTAAATCCTGAGTACGAAGGACAATTTAAAATTATGCTGGTGCCAAACATCACAAACATATGTTATGGACGAGGCGTAGGCTACAAGATTGAAGAAATTGTGCTTGATGAGGAAACACAAAAGATATCTGCAACAAAGATAAGAGCAAAGATGAGAGAAGATGGCAAGTTATAATCCAGTAAAATACAAGACACCGTTAAGATATCCCGGAGGTAAAAGTCGGGCAATAAAATTTTTACACAAGTATCTGCCATCCGTGATACAATCATACACAGAACCATTCCTAGGAGGAGGATCAATGGCACTGTACATCACACAGACATATCCTAATGCACTAATCACAGTAAATGATTCATACAAACCTCTATGGTGTTTTTGGACACAACTACAGAAATGTGGTAAAGAATTAATGCACGAATTGATAGACATCAAGAAAAACACTTGGGATAGTGTTGATGATCAGAAAGAATTATTCAAAGACTGTAAAAAAATATTACAAACTAGCAATAATGAGTATGAACTAGCAAAAGCATTTGACATTGTTAACAAATGTTCATTTAGTGGACTGTCAGAATCAAGTTCCTTTTCACGCCAAGCATACGAAGGAAACTTTACTTTAAACAACATTAAAAAATTAACGATCTATCAAGATATAATACAGTTGTGGAACATTACTAATTTGGATTATGCTTTTTATATGCAACCCGATTACGAACAGGACTTTATTTTTTTAGACCCGCCATACGATATAAAATCCTTCTTATATGGCAAAGACGGAAGTCAGCACAAAGGATTTGACCATGACGAATTCAAGAATCACATTGATAATCTTGATCGTTGGCAGGCTAATTTTATGGTTACATATAATTCAAATCCACACACCATAGAACTTTATAAAACGTATCATTGTTTGTCTTGGGACTTAAAATACACATTTAGATCCACAGGTACATATATGCAAGACCAAAAAGAAAGAAAAGAATTATTGATTTACAATTATGAACCGAATTAAAAAACGTATCCAAGAGTGGAGTGAAAATTTATCTTTGCTAGAAGGACAGGACAGACTGGTTTACCTTATCGATCTTGCAAAAAATAAAACTACAATGGATTTTGAAAAAAGAATAAAAGAAAGACTAGTGACAGGGTGTATAAGTCAAATCTGGGTGGATGTCATGGTAGAAGATAATAAAGTAAACGTAGAATATGATAGTGATGCAATGATAACAAAAGGTATCACTAGCATAGTTTGTGATTGTTTCAATGACAGTACAATAGA
>CAACVD010000429.1_pt1 | contig 20525 bp, 24 predicted proteins | sample 2381771 | NCBI WGS metagenome assembly CAACVD01 (sample SAMEA5211965, study PRJEB30684) | marine metagenome | biome: Marine; feature: Epipelagic; material: Water | collected 2015-10-15 | depth 15 m | reverse complement strand
AGCAACAGAAGTGATACTGCCCCAACAGTACCCAATAACACCCAATAGATCTTGTCTATCTTACCACCCAAATCGTGAACACCTTCATGCATATGTTTTACGTCTTTTTTTAATCCTGTAATATATCCATAGATAGCAAGTAAATGCTCTCTTGTATTCTTTGGTCTAAGTTTGTCTCCGTTTGGCATTATGCTAATCCTCTTTGTCGTAAACGAATTTGTTTTTCCTCGTCAGACAGTAAAGCATTTTCTACTTGTGTCAATCCCTGGTTCATGTTGCTTGGCATCTGTGACGTTTGTATCACATCAGGGTTTGGCATTTCTGTTGGTGGTAATGCAGACTGACCTTTTGGATCAGTATCTGGTATAAAATCACTTAATTCTAAATTAAAATCTCCATATAAGTTTTGTATTTCCATTAAATTTTTCATAGCTTCAAGAATACCTTCTGCACCTAAAAATGGATTTGGTTGTCCACCTTCAAATGCAATGTCCTCAAATCTTTCTTGAATTTTTTCTGATGGAAAGAAAGGTTTAAATTCGCCAGATAATAAGCTATCTAATAATTTAGTTGATATACCTCTCTTTTCAAATATCTCTTCTAGTTTATTTGGATTAACACCTAGTTTCATAGCATTTAATAAATGTCTTTGTGCTTCTTTTCTAACATCAAACAAAGCTTTGTTTGCAACAAAGTATCTTTCAACTACATCTTTTGGTGTTTTAGGTTCACCAGATAACACACCAAACTTACCACCAGTAAATAATTTAGTTGCTTCTGATTGACCTTGTCTAAGATCATATAAATAAAATCCTAATGCTTTTTCTGGATCAACCTTTTCTAATCTAAAACCAAAGATACCCGCAAGCTCTTTTGGAACTTCATACATCGTAGGACCTTTACCTGGTATTTTTTTTATACCTTTATATGTTCTTTCAAAAGGTGCTGTTGTAGGTTTTAATGTTTTAATTACGTGTTGCATACCAATAATAATCTGTTCAGGTAAAGGTGTTCTTTCTGTCCACAACTCTTGACCTTCTCTAGTTCTACCACCTCTTAACATAATATCTGCAAATGCTTCTGAGTAGATAGACTCTGATATAAATGGCGATGCTGTTTCACCCATAGCCTTTCCAATACCTTCTATAAAACCTTTTAATAATACTTCTTCGTCTTCTATACCTTGTTGTACATTTGTAAGTAAACTTTGAAATGGTCTTGTAAGTGTATCGTAAACATTATTTTTAGACCAGTCTGTATAATATAGTTCACCTGTATCTGGATCTTTGACAAATATTAATTGTGAATTTTTTGACCAAGGTGCAACAAAATCTCTTGCTGCATCTGCTTCTTCTTGTGTTACTCCGTAAATTGCTTGCGATCCTTTTATTAATCCATATGGAATTACACCCATAGCAAAAGACATACCTACTAATCTTTTCATACCCTCTGCTTTCATTGGATTTGTGCTTGTTATTGGATTTATTTTACCTGTTATTGGATCTTTTAAATCTTTTATTATCTGTCTAAATATACCTGCACCTGTTCTAAATACTTCTGATGGCCATGACATAAAGTTACCAAGTGGAGACACACGCATAGCTCTTACAAACTCACCAACCTTTGCATAATTTGGAACAGTGTCTTGTACAATTTCTGCAACTTCTTTTTTAAGAGCATCGTCAGATATTTTTATGTTTGCTTTTTTATATAAGTCTCCTCTTTTTACTAATTGTGTTTCATAATTTATAATCTTCCAGATATCATCTTCAGCAACATATAAATCTTGCATGAACTTACCAACTTTTTTAACACCTCTAGATGTTCTTTTACCTAAAGTTTCTAACATTGGTTTTAAAACACTATCAGTTGCAATATTACCCTCACCAAATCTAATATCTTTCATTAGATTACGTAGATCTCCAAGTCTTACGTTTGTATTTACAATACCTAATTCTAAATATTCTCTGTATTTTTCTTGTGATAATTCTTTTCTTGGGCCACCTACTTGAACACTACCAAATGCATTTTTCATAGCTCTCGCAAAAACTCTTGGATCAGAAAGTATCGCACCATTTGCAATAGAAAATGCTGCAGAACTTAAAAAGTTTCTTATGTGTGTGGGCACAGATAAAATTGTTTTTGCGTATTGTGCACCTGCTTTAGGTGTTAAGATACCATATCTCCATGCTGCAGAAAAAGTTTTACCTAACGCACCTCCAGTATCGCCTCTCATAAAATCTTGTATCTTAGATACATTTGTAAATCCTTCTGCTATCTCTCTTGTAGTATATGTATTAGATAATCTATTTACTAATACACCTTCTTTAAAATATTCTTTTACATAATCATCCATTTTTACAATCTCTGCTTCAGGACCAAATGCTCTTTTTGCAGATAGTGGACTGTCATGAAAAAATCCTCTTTGTCCAAGTGGTGTATCTGATTTTGCAGCTGCTTTCATAGCTTCATCTACTTCTAATATCTCATCAAATAATTGGTTTTTTCTTGCTATTGCAGATAATCTATTAGTTCCTTCAAAGATAGAATGCCTTACATCATTTATTTCACCAAATAATTCTCTAAATATTTTAGATCCTTTACCTATAACTTGTATTTCTTTTTTACCACCAGGTAAATTTTTTGTTAAAGTTTGTGCAAATGTTTTTAGACCTAGTGCATCATCTGCAGACTTTGATAAATTTTGATACATAAAAGTTGGTAGTGTATCTTTTGATGGATCCATCTTTCTAACTTGTTTTATAATATCGTTAACCATACCCTCTGCTTCTAATTCTGTAATAGGGTTTTTATTTTTAGCTGCATAACGCATAAATAATTGTTTTGTACGATCTATAGCATCTTTTGTTGGTTTATATTTTTGAAAGAAACCAGCTTCTGCATCTTCAAATATTTCAAACGTATTACCAATATAGTTTTTAACTCTGTTACCCATGATTTTTCTAAGATCTTTAGTAACACCTACGGGTAAATCTACTTTTGCTCCTGGTCCAGCTGCTGTTATTTCTAACAAATCATTAAATTCTTTTCTTGTTTTATCTAATATAGATAAAATTTTATTGCCTGTAATAACTCCCTCATCTTTACCCATTCTTTTTATAACAGTGCTTAAAACATCTTTTTTAAATTTTTTATCTAAAGGTTTTGTTAAATCACCTTCAAATAATGTATCATCTAATAATTTTAAAAATTGTTTTCTTTCTTCATTAGAAGATGCATTAAAAAATTTTCTATATTCAGGAAATACTTTATCTATCTCTTTATCTATTAATGCTACTTTTTCTTCTGCAAAGTTAGTATCTCTCATACTTCTTGCTTTTTGTTGTTGTTTTGCAGCTGCAATTTCTTGTGGTTTAGTACCTCTAAATCTAAATATTGATGCTAATTTATCTAATCCTCTTGCTAGTTTAGAACTACTATATGCTGCTTCTTTTCCTCTTTTAGCTAAAAATTTTGCACTTTGACCTATGCCATATACAAAAGGTGCAAGCAGTATAGACTCTGTTCCAAATTTAAGTCTGTTTAATAATTTTCTTGATGCATCTTCTGCTACATCTGGTTCTACATCTCTATCTAATTCTGTAGGTCCCCCTTCAAATAAATCTCCAAACGTACCTATCTTCTCGTTATCAACTACAAATACTTCACCAGCTGCACCACCAAGAGACATAACACCAAATCGTTTTGCACCTGTTAATTTATTTAATTGATCTGCTTTATCTAAACCTTTTTTTAAATTAGGATTTTTTGGACTAACAAGTCTACCAGATTTTTTTGCTTTAACTGCTTTTTTTGCCAGCATTTTTGCTGCACCCTCTACTCCTTTTAAAGTAAGTTTAGCACCTGCTGTGCCAAAGCCAACTAATTGAGTTAATGCTTCTGATATTTTACCTGCAGCTCTTTCGTCTGCTAGTTCTTCAAATGGATTTAATTTATCAAAAAATTTTTCTACTTCAGCAGCATAACTAAATTGTTTGCCTAATGCTTCAGTCATTCCTTCAGCGTCAGGTGTGGATATACCAAAAAGTCTACCACCACCTAAATCAAATAATTCTGCTGTAATTGATACGACACCTTCTGGTATTTTAATTGCGCCTGATGCAACACCTGCTGCAAATGATGTAAGACCACTTACTTCATTGTTTTGTTCTACAGCTAACTCAATATCTGTTTCATCAATACCTGCAGAAACAATATCTTGTTTGTTATCTTCTGTGATCTTTTTTTGTTTCTTTCTTCTCTCCTCTTCTTCAGGAGTTAAAGGTTGAAATCTTGGGTCATCTAGGCTTAGAGTAGCCATAGTTTATCCCTCCTGTATTTCAAATGTTAAAGGGTCTAATCTGTAAGTTCCACCTGCATTGTCAAATACTAAAAAATCTGTAGTTAACGGATCGTAAATAATATCTCCAGGTTGATATTTATCTATAGGTAAAGCTAATATTTTTCCTTTGTTATCAAATGTGTACGGTTTAAATCCTTTGTATTTAGATAAAATTTCAGGTTTAGCTTCTCTTCTAAATTTAGTTATATTAAATGCAGTTAAATCTGGAGCTGCTTTTACTGCAGGGTTTTTACTTTCTGCATATGTTGCCGTTAGACCAGAAACTACGTTTTCAAACGCAGGTCTTACTTGATCTGTTCTAAGATCAGATGCTTCTGGATTGTCTACTTTAAATTGTAATTCAGCTAATTTTGTTTTTCTTTTTTCTAACTCAATTTGTATTTTATTCTGTCTATTTGCATCACCTTCAGCTGCTTTAAAATCTAATTCTAATTGAGATATTTCTCTAGTTAATTGGTTTTTTGCATCAGCTGCTTCTTTTTCTATATCTCCTTCTACTCCAGCTAATTCTATGTCTCTTAAAAAATCTTGTTGACCTTGCATAGATTTAAACGCTTGACCTACTGCAGGTTCAAAAGCTTTAGCAAGATTACCTAACGTACCGCCACCACCAGTTTCTGAAAGTCCTCTTAAACCACCTTGTATAAGTAATTGTGCAACGGGATCAACAGCAGGTGTAGAAAATTTTGTTAACGCTTGTTTTATTCTTTCCGATGGTGTTCCATCTTGAAAATTACTTCTCATACCAGAAGTAATACCACCTACAACTTCTCCACCTCTTCTAAACATTGGTCTTTTAAATGTTTTCATTAACTGAATAAACCTCCTTGAGGCCCTTGTAATAATCTATAGATACCAGCTAATGTTGAACCTGCACTTAAACCAGTTTGTAATGCACTTGGTGTTGGGCTCTCTACTCGTCTTGTTTGACCTGGGTATCCTGCTATTAAACCTGTAACACCTGAGCCATAAGCTTGTGCAGCTGTTAAAGGTTGATTTAATTGTTGTTGAGCTAGTTGTTGACTCGCTGATAATTGTGCTTGTTCTTGAGCTTGATTTATACCACCAAGAGTAGATAAAGCTCCAACATCTTGACCTAAGAATGCTTGTTGTGCACCACCTAATCTTAATTGATTAGCTAAGTTTTGTTGTGCTAAACTCTGAGCTTGAGTAAATCCTTGTTGTTGTAATTGTGCTTGTAAAGCTGCTCTGTTTCTAGCTTGATTAGATAAAAATTCTGCTTGTTGTACGCCTTGTCTTGCACCGCCAAAAGCACCTGCTTGGATAGCTGCTTTATTTAATGCAGGTATACCAGCTTGTGTTTGTCTATCAAATTCAGCTAATGATGTATCAATTACATCTTGTTGATATGGAGACATAAATTGTTGATAAGCTGTTGGGCCAGCAGAAGCTGCAGCAGATGTTAAGAAAGGTTGATATTGTCCAATACCTGTAAGTGCTAATGACTCAGCAGATTTTTGTAATGGATCTTGGCCAGCTACAAACTGTGGACCAAAACTTTTAGTAAGATCAGCAGTTTTAAATTGTCCTGTTGCTTTTTGTAAATCATCTAAAAATGTTTTACCTGCTGCTTCTATAAACGGTGCTGGTAAAATCTGTTGTTGTTGAACTGCCATTATACTCTTCCTCCATTTTCTAATGTTTTCATCATAGAGTACATACGTTCTGCACCCTTATCGACGTCCCCATCGCCCATACCTTTTACAGCATCAGCTGTAAATACAAATTCGTTATTTGATAACATCGCAGGGATATCATCAGCCTTTTCTTTTACACCAACTGGAGGAATAAATCCACCTGTTTCTCTAAGATCTAATTCTGTTACTCCTGCAGGGTTTTCGTTTAATGGTAGACCCTCGATGCCTGATGCCTGCATAGCGTTCTCTTCTGGACTGCCCATAGCATAACCTATTCTACCACCATCAGCTGAGTTATCTCTAACAAACTGTATCACATCTTCTTCTTTGGCATTTGGATTTAAATTTCTATATCCTCGTTCTAATAATTTTTTTAGCTGTTCTGTATCTTGTTTGAGCTCTCCTAATTCCTCTTCACTTTGTACTCCTGCTGCAGCTAATACAGAGGGAAGAGTTATCGCGGCACCTTTAAGTAAATTACCACCTATTTTATTCATTTCAAAAATTCTATTGCCACCTGTATTTATAAATTCACCTAAACCTATATTAGATGCTACATTTTGTAGGCTAGGTACAAATCCATAACCTCCTAATAGACCTTTTGCTCCTCCAAAAATACCGGTTGCTGATCTACCAAATAAACCACCAAAACCAGTTCCTGGCATTCCAAAACCTGCTAATCCTATTAACGCAGCTTTACCAATAGGTGACTTAACAATTTTTTTTGCAGTCTTACCTATAGATTTTACCAGGCTTCCTAAGCCGTATAATTGTCTGGGCATTTGTCCTCTTGATATTGTCATATATTTATTAAACTAGTTTGGGGCAGGTATAATTCCTGTAGTATAACAGTTTATTTGATTTTTGTAGGATCGTCAATACGTTTCATGTGCTGTAACTCATCAAAAAATCTACCACAATATTGGTGTTCACCAACGTGTGTAATGTAGTCCATGATGTAACAATACACTTTACCACCTAAATCACGCCATCTCTGACAAAATCCAAAATCTTCTCCATAATATCTCTTACTATCTGTATCATGTAAAGTATCAAATAGATTAAAAAAGTTATCTTTTTTAACTTCTTTGCCATTAATAACAGTAGGTTGATATATCTCTAATTCTGGATGAGCTTTCATAAGATCAGTAATTACTTTTCTTTTAATTAACATACATCCTGTAGGCGCGTGTGTCACTTCACATATACCATCTTTAACAAATATTTGGCCATCTTTATTATGTATTTTTATTGGAAACATATATCCTCCCTTTAACAAAGATTCTGCATCTTTTACCATATTTGTTTGTTCCATTCTTTTCCACATCTTATCTGTATCAAATGTCTTCATTGGATATGGACATGCGATTATATCTTTATCTGCTTCTAACATTTTCATTATAGTGCTAAAATTAAAATCAATATCAGAATCTATAAATAACATATGTTCATAATTATCTTCGTGATTTAAAAACTCAGCTACACATAAATTTCTACCTTGTGTAACTAATGATGATTTCATTAAAGTAAAACTACATAGTATATTATTTTGTATGCAATCTAATTGAAACTTCAAAGCTGCTCTTGTGTAATGCATAGATACGTCTGAGTGACATGGTGTTGCTACCATTATCTTTGCTTTTGGTTTTGGTCTTTTTTCAGACAGGTCAATAACTTCTCTCACAGAATTTACCTTTCCTTCTTTGATGGTTTGATAAGTATCTTTATTAAACCATATTGGTTTGTTGTTTTGCATCAATTGCTCCTTTTAAAAATGTTGTCCAAAAAGCTGCTTGTTTTTCCCAGCCATAGTATTTGTTTGTATATATCATTTGAAAGTTCAAATGTTCTTGTATTGCTTTTGTATGTAAACTTTGTGCTGCAGCTTCTATACCCATAGCAAATTTTTTAGCTAAACTTTTATGATCGTTTGAATAAGGGACATAAATAGGAAATTCTGCACCTGTTTCAAATATAGCTCCATAGTTTGTAGTTAAACAATATAAACCAGCAGCCATGGATTCTAATAAAGAAATACAAGATGTCTCTTCCCATATACTAGGATAAACATACATTCGATAATTTTTTAAATTTTCTCTTATGTATTTATTTGGTTTATAACCTATGTAATTTACGTTTGGTAATTTTTCTGCCTGCTCGTATAACTCAGTATAATACTGATCATTCTGATCATAAAAATCTTTACCGTATACTTCTGTTGATGAATATACATCCAACGTAATTAAAGGATTCTTTATTAATTGCATAGCGCCAAGCAGTACAGATAAACCTCTCCATGGTGTATTATGATGAATCATTTTTATAGGGTCACCTTGTTTGTAGTGTGTAATAATAGGATCAATTTTTTCTATACCATTTTTAATTACCAAACATTTTTCTGTTGGTAACTCAAACATCATTCTAAATTTTTCACAGTTCCAATGAGAGTTAAAAACATACCAATCATACTTGTGGTGATTAGATTTATTCTTAAACCAAGGATGTAAATTAGGTTGATCGTAAGAATTTTTTTGCCAAAGAATATTTACTTTAGTTGGGTGTAAAGGAACCTTTTCAGGTATAGATGTACATATCTGCACCTGATCTAAGATTTTAGGATCTACATGTTTTTGTAGAAAACCTAATTGTAATTCTGTTCCGCCTTTAGCTTTCTGATTTCTTATTTTCATTTACAATACTTTCAACGATCTTATATGCTACTATTGCTTCTTTTGCAATAGCATGATCTGGGCTACAACAAAGGAATATTTTATCAAAATTAGTTTCTCTAATATAATTAATATTGTGATCAAACATAAAAGATTTTAATGTATGCATTTTTGTATTTATCCAATAAACGTGATCAGATGTAGGATTGGATATCCAAGTATAATTTATTTTATGTGTAAAAACATTTGCTAAATGAAAAAGCCAATTACCTTCATCTACACTTTGAAATTTTTCATAACCAAAATCATGGTGATGATCTATGTTGTATATATTATATTCATCATAGCCATGTTCAAAAAGAGGATAGATCTTATCATGAGTGTATCCTAAATGTATATTATTATGTTTGTATACAATAGGTATTATATATCTTAATAATTCTTCTTGATGTTTTAATGATATTATCCAATCAAAATCGACTGAAAGAATATCAAGTTTTTTTGTTGTCATTATTTAATACTTTCTGCATCATGTCTAAACCTTCTGAAGATATTGTAACGGTTACGTCTTGTACAATATCAGGTCCTTCTTTCTTATCTTTATATGTTTCACCAGTCTTAGTATTACGCCAAGTAACAACTGTACTACAATCTATTTCCGGTAAGTTTTTATCCATTTTCTTGCGATCTATCTATTAAAGCATAACTTATTAGGCCTTGTATTTTACTACTGCCTGTAGCTGCTTGAACAGTTATAGCATCACTTGCTTCTAAATTCAAGCCTTGAGGCGTGGCATTTACTTGTGTCTTAGCTGCTACATCATCCCTAAAAAATTCATATTCAGTGCTTGAATCAGATGAATCAACAAAATTCATGTTTACTAAAATAGCTGATGATGCATCATTGTTTGCACAATAAATACTTTTAACTATAACTGTTGCATCACTAGGACATGTAAACACTGTAGTTTTGCCTGTACCAGTTTGTTTAAAACCTTGGTTCTTGTATCTTATTGTCATGATAAAAAATAATTAAAAGCGTCTTGTTCGTCTTTAAGTTCTTTTTGAAAAGAAAAATTAAGTTGATTCTTTACAGTATCTAGTGCCTCTAAAACTTGTCTTTGATTAGACACATCATACTCATCTTTTGGTTCAGGTATGTATACTGTTATCTTAGCCATTAAAGTTCTATATTGCTTCCTCTACTTTCTTGAAAATTTACAAATTCTTCTAGAGATAGAGGATTAGGTGGAGAATCTTCTAGATAGTTTTGATAAGCACTTAAAATAGTAGGCTGTGTTCCTATTAATGGTTGATTTTTTGATTTTTCAATTAAATTTTTATCTTTTTCATCTTCTTCCTCTACAAATTCATTATAAATATCAAGATTATTTGGATTGACACTACCAACAATGCCACTCATATCATAAGTTGGTATATCATAAGTTTTACCTAAACCAAAACGTTGTCCAAGACCTCTAACTATGTTTCCTAAAAATCCACCACCTGTAATAAAATCCATAATACCACCTCTACGATTTTTTCTAAAAGCAGTTGGATTAAATGCTTTTGCTCTTGCTAGCACATCCGGGCTTACAGTATTTCTACTATCAAAAAAACCAGGATTAACTCTTTGCCCTGCTCCAGCCGCAACTGATGCGGCTTGATAATCTTGTACATCTTTATACGATGCACCTTCAGCTAATGTATCTGATGTATTTAAACCTGCCTCTGCAGCACTTGTCGCTGCACCAGACATACCTGTATCTACAGTTTTATCATCAGAATCATATGATCCATAACCATCTAAACTCATAATACCTGATGGTCCTCTATTAACACCACCCTTTAGTGAGCCATGTAGATCTTTTTTAACAAGTAAATCTTTTTCTGCTTTTGTAATATATGCTAATTCTGTTTCTGGACTATCTGGACTAGACTTCCATTTTATAGGAGCTTTAACTTGTTGTTGTTTACCAAGATAGTTTTTTACACCACCTTGTACTTCATAACTAATTTTTTTATCTACAGCCATTATCTTCTACCATCCGGTTGTGCGTCAAGTCTTAGAGTGCCATATCTCCAAGTTTCACCTACAGCATCGTTTTCTATCTTAAGAGCAACAAGTCTTCCTCTTGCTCTGGTATCTATCTTATCAGTAGTTGTTGTAACTGTAAAGGGTCCAAGTGGAGAACTAGATGCAGTATTATTTGGATAGTCATTGACCAATAAAGTAATCTTTGTATTACCTGTTTGCACTGCAAAATCAGGTATAAATCTCTTAACAGACATAAAGAACTCTCCATCACCTTTGTAATTAGCAACTCCCGTAGATTGACCTAATGCACTTCTAGTTTGTGTTATGTCATAATCTCCAGATTTTATAAAAGCAGCTATAGCTGTGGCTGTTCCATTTTTAACTTGATCTGTTCCTACCTCGTGAGAATAGTAAGTTGATGCTCCAAAAGTATTTGTAATACCTTGTATTGGAAAAGATGGTGTTGCATTGTCAATATATTCTGTAGCATATGGATTATCAAATACTCCATAATCAGCATAGGTTGTTCTAGCTAATGATGAGGTAGTCCAAACGTTTTCTGAATAATTATAGGTTACACATCTATCAATTTGATCTGATCCTGATTTAGGATAAAACCAATTTACTTCACTATAGAGAGTGTTGTGTCCTGCAAATACAACATCAGAAGAATCATAATTAAGTCCAAGATTATCTCCATCTGTTGTAAATACAAAATCTTCTACAAGACAAGGTATAGATTTAACTGTACCATCAAATACAAAAAATCCTCCCTCACCTGACATCCAAAATACTTTACCATCAGAATAACTTAATGCATGTTGTCCAATCAATCCACAACTTGTACCAACCTGTCTAACACCAAATGTAAATGGTGGACCAACAAATTGAATTACATAAGCAGAGGTATCTGTTAAAACTAAAGTGTAGTCTTTACCAGATACTGCACCTTGAATTTTATTTCCTTTGTCAAGTCTAAAACTACCTGCAGTATTAACTGCAGTCGGTGTGTATGTATTTAAATCTTCTTGATTAGAAAATCTTATAAACAGAGGATCAACAGTTGATGGATCACCAATAGTTGTTTCTGTCCCAAAGTGAAACAGATGTCTATCTCTATCTGAAACTTGTGTAAGTCTAGATGACGTTGGATTGTTTGAGGTTGAAAAATTTGTAGTTGTTGTTGAAGCTCTAATTGTTCTCGCATTTGTTGCACCGGCGTTCCATGTAAAAGTTTTTCCTCCTCTAATAGTTGCAACTAATACTTCTCCAAAATTATCCAAACTCCAGTTTCCTGGTTCCAGAGTCACGTCACTAGTAGCTCTCTCTGTTCCCCATGTTGATGTGCTCCAAGTAGATGCTCCCCAACCATAACCAGCTGTCTGAATCGTGGGTCCAACTTCAACATATGGATTTACAGTTGCAGCTCCTGCTGTAGACATACCTGATCCAGATTCATTTGACACCATCGTAATTGTAAAACTATTTGTTGCAGATGTAATTATTTCATAATTGGTATCTTGAAAATCTGCTACTGCATATCCTGTAGCTCCGCCTCCAGGTAAAGTTACACCACTAAAGGTTATGTATCTTCCAGCAGATAAACCATGAGATGTTTTATTAATAGTAACTGTTGCAGATCCATTTGTTGATGAAAAAGTACATCCTGTGATAGCTGTATCTAATGGTGAGATATCATAAAAGTCATTTCCATAATATAAAAACAGACCCTGTGATGTTCCTATCGCAGCATACTTCTCTCCTGCAATACTTGTAAAACTATGTTGTGCTCTTCCTGAGCCAGGTAAAGTTTTAGATGAAGCAGTTAGTTGGCTCCAACCACCTATTTTTTCTGGTAGCCCATATCTAAATCTAACAAAATCACCATCTATCCATTGGCCCTCTCCTCCAGAATCTGTGACCATTTTATTAAAACCAGGCTTGAAATTTAATTTTTGTAGCATATAGTAACTATAACTTAATTTATCAAAGAATGAAAGATTCAAAATAAATGATACGATTTCTAGAAAATAATGAACTAAACTCTCATTCTAGTAGTTTTAATATCACATATCCTAGAAATGCCAATATTATTTTTGGTAATTATCCTTTCCCAGATCACATACATAATCTAAAATTAAACATAAAATCCAACATAGATCCTAATATGAAGAACTATACTAATGTAAAAGGTGACATGACATCGTGGACTCATTTTGTAGAAGATGATGATTTTATAAAATTTTTAAATTATACAATCAATAAACATCAGGTAAGTCATCCTGATCTATTTAAATTTTTTTATCAAAGAAAAACTATAGAGGACGCTTGGGGAAACATTTATAGAAAAGGAGATAGTCTGACCTCTCACATACATTACTCATACAGTGGTATTCTATTTTTATCAGAGGGGTGTGATTTAATTTTACCTGAACTTAATATTAAGATAACACCTTTTCCAGGTGATTATTATTATTTTCCACCTATTATTTATCATGGTTTTGACGAGATCTTGAATGATGAAGAAAGATATAGTATAGCTTTTAATGTAAAAGAAAAACCAGGAGCTAGTTTTGAAATGGAGAAAAACCTAAATGACAAAAGATAAAACAGTAAATATAAATAATTTCATAGGTGTCTATGATAATTATATCCCAAAACAAATGTGTGATGACGCTATAAATTTATATGAAAAAGAAAATAAATTTAATAATACAGTCAATAGACTTGGAGGAGAACGAGTAGGTGTATTAGAAAAACAAGATCAACAATTTTTTATGGGAAGAGATAATATAGATGTTTGGTGGGAAACCTGTAAACCTTTGATGTTAAATCTTGATATGGCTTGGAATCATTATGCAAAAAATACAGGTGCTCTTGATGCATATGATGGAGGACCTTTTTACTTTACGTCTTTAAAAATACAAAAAACTTTACCAACAGAGGGTTATCATGTTTGGCATATTGAACATGGTAAAGGTTTTGAAAATGAATCTAGAGCTTTTGTTTTTTCTGTATATTTAAATGATATAGAAGAAGGTGGAGAAACAGAATTCTTGCATTTTTCAAAAAGAGTACAACCTAAAACAGGTAGAATAGTTTTCTGGCCTGCTGGTTTTCCATACGTTCATAGAGGAAACTCACCTTTATCAGGTGAAAAATATCTTTTAACTTCTTGGATTTTATTACGTTAGTAAGATGAGTAGGATGTAGGTCTTGCGCCTTTTCTTGCAATTTGATCTGCTTCACTCTCAGTAGTGTCTACTGATCCATCCTCATTATAAGTATAAATAATATCTCTGTCCCATGCTAATTGTAAACTCTCTAGATGAGCGGCATCCCACTTATCTACAAATTGAGATCTAAAATCTCCTAAGTTTGCATCATTCCATGTTTTATGTTGTGTGTCATCTCTGTGTTCTACAGTATCATTGTAGTCATGATTATCATCTTTGTATTGGATTGCCCAAATGTTTGACCATTTAGAATCACTCCAGAAAGCATCATCCTCAATTTGATATCCTATAGAATGACCCTCATCAGTTTTTACAGACTGATTTATTATCACTTTGTCATCAAATACTACTGTCCAATCTGCGTTCGTTGCCATCTTTTTTCTCCTTAAGTTTTTATAATATAAATCAATGTTAAATATGGTTGTAAAACTGAAGTTGCATCTCCAGAAAAGTTTGCACTCATATTATGAGAGTGACCTTGACCAGATCCTGCGTTACCTGTACTTGATAAGTCAACCCTTCTTGGTCCTGGAGACTGTGCTCTATATTGGTCACCAGAGTGAGGAGGAGTGGTAGCACCTCCTGGGTGTGGGTGTGAAGCAAGTTGTGCTGTTGATAAAGTTGCATTAGCTGTTGATCCACCGACGTTTCCTGTCGAAGTAACAGTTTCCGCTCCTGCAGTAGAAGCTAAAGCTTTGTTATTTGATTTACCCATTGCAATTTTATCAGACAAATTAGGAACAGCAAAAGTAGATGAACCATCTCCAGCTCCATAAGTTGTACTTACGATTGCAAATAAATCTGCATAAGTTGATCTTGAAACTACTTGACCATTACATTCTAAGAAACCTGTTGGCACTGATGCAGAAGACCATGGCACAATAGTTGCCGTAGGAATTCCCTCGATACCAGTAAGGTTTGCTCCAGTAAAATCGTATCTTGTTGCTTCGTAATTTGCCATATTATTTCTCCATATAAGTCCAGCCAATGTTTGAACCAGAATAAACCAATCCAAAACCTGCGCCTTCAGTATTAACTACTAAGTCTGCACTTGCATTTACTATTTTAGAACTATTTCTACCTATAGTCAATGCGTTTGCATCAAATGTAAATCTTGAATCTATGAAATGAACCTCATCACCAACAGCCGGTGATGCAGGTAAAGTTGCTGTTACAGCTCCTCCACTTGTATCCACAAAAAGTTTTGCACCTGCTTGGATAGTTTCAGATGCAGTAATTGTTCTCCATTTTCTATATTCGTTTACTTTTACAACGTTAGTACCATCAGAATATAATACATAACAGTTTCCTTCACATAAAAGAACACCTGTTCCTCCTGCTGTTTTAAAAGTTAAAGTATATCCAGCATGGTCACATGCATTTTCAACAAAGTAAGTTTTTTCAATTGAATCTGGAATACTAACAGTTCTGTTTGCTGCTAATGTTCCTGTTAATTTAATAACATCATTTTTACCATCTGATAATGCACCATTAGTAAAAGTTAAAGATCTGTTAGCATTAGTTACGTTAAACGTAGTAAAGCCACCAATTGCTTGTTCTAAAATTAATAAGTTTGTATTTGTAATTTGACCCCAAGTTCCTGAGTTTTCTCCAGTTGCTTGTACTGTCAGTTTTAAATTAGCTGATGTCGAGTTTGCCATTTTTTAAAATCCTTTGATTGCTATTTTACATAAATTAAGCTGCGGTGTCAACATCAGACCAAGTTACTGTTACGCCTGTATTTACATCCGAATATGTAACATCTGTACCTGTTGGTACATCGTTCCAGATCAAAGCACTACCAGTTCCTACAGCTGTTGTCAAGGCAAAACCTGTTAAACTAATATCACTATCTGCTGTTACATTTGTACTTCCGGTAGCTCCTGTAAGACCAAATCCTGTTAAATCTACTGGTGTATTTAAATCAATAATTTCATCACCTAAAGCAGCCGTCATAGCTATTCCAGTTGGAGATGCTTCAATATCAATTGTAGCTAAAACATTTGCTAGAGTAGCTGTCATAGCTATTCCAGTTACTTCAGCATCTGGAGCAGGATCTAATGTTCCTAAAGCTCCTGTCATACCAATACCAGTAGGAGATATGTTTGCTGTTCCAGTTGCAACCTCTGTACCTAAGGCTCCAGTCATTCCAATACCTGTTAGTATTGCAGTTGCAAATTGACCTTCAACACCCCACGCATTTTCATTCCAACCTTGTCTACCCCAACCTGTTTGGTTAAAAGTATCTAAACTTCCAAGAGCTCCCGTCATGGAAATTCCTGTAGGCGAAACGTCAGCGTTAGCTGTAACTGTTGCAGTTCCGGTAGTTATTGTTGCTTGTGATCCAGTTGTTGGAATATCTGTTGTACCATTTACAACTTCTGTTCCTAAAGTTCCTGTTAAAGATTGACCAGTGACTGATACGTCTGAATTTGCTTGAGTAACTACGCTGGCTAACGTAGCGGTCATTGCTATTCCGGTAACTTGAACATCACCAAAAATACCCCAACCATTTTCTCCCCAAGCGTCTCCACCCCAACCAGAAAGAATTTCTGCATTGATAGTGACACTTCCTAGAGCGCCTGTTAAAGATTGACCTGTTAGATTAGCAACATCACTTGCTTCACCCCAAGATTGAATACCCCATTCACTTCTACCCCAACCAAATTCTACTGATTGTGTAGATGTGACTGTTCCAAGATTTGCGGATAAAGCAATACCACTTACTGATACGTTGCTGTTAGCTTGATCGCCCCATTGTCCAACGTTCCAAGTAAGCGTTCCCCAAGTTGCCATAGGAGGTTACCTCCTACGATTAACCAGAGATCCTTAGAATCGCTGCTGTTGATGTGGCTGCGGGAAACTGAATTGTAAAAGTTCCTGATGTCGCTGTTTTATCTGCTCCAAAATTTAATACTGCTACAGCTTTATTAGAAAAAGATGTATTGTAAATCAATGCACCTCTCGCTGTTAAAGTCACACCAGTAAAAGATCTGTCTGCAAAATCACATCTAGCAACACCTGCTGTCATAGAAGTTCCTGCGTTTGTAAGTTTACCACCACCCTGAGTATATTGTCCAGAGTTAGAAACTTGGTTTCCTGTACTGTCTCCAGGATACGCAGTAGTTGTTGAATTTAAAGTTGCAGAAGAAGTATATAGAGCAATTTTAAAAACATCACCACCTGATTGTGAAAAGTCGTGATCGCCATCCAAAAGTTCTTTTTTAAAACTGTTTGCTATCGCTTGTGTAATTGCCATTTTTTATCTCCTTATTATTTTCCACCGACTCGAGGAACACCTGATTGATATTCATCTCGTCTTCTTCTTCCCATTTGTTCTACTGAGAAGCCTTCATTAACTTGTTTATACTTTCCTTCGTATAATTGCAACAAATCATTTGGCCCCTTTAAGAAAGAAAATGCTTCTACTAAGCATGCATACAAAAGTCCGTTGGGAAAATTCAAACTAAGGTATGTAGTGGTATTTGTACTAGATAAACCAGCATCTTTCAAGATATAATTTATCTGAATCTCATAGGTAGCATTAGGAGTTGGAGCAAAAACTAAATGATTTTTGTCCCAGATACTGTAGTATTTTGGAACTCCTGTGTTCTCTTTGGGATTAAATTCTGACATAAAACTTGTGTCTCTATATTGTAGAAATTCCCTATTATTAGCTGAAGCTGTTCCATCTGAATCTAGAATCTGAACTGATCTAACTACCAATAAATTATCTGGAGTCTGAACAAATCTTTGGCCAGAAACTAAATTTGCAGTTACATATCTTCTATTATTATCAGAATCTACATCTCTTAAAATTCTAAACTCTGCGTTTTCTATAAATCCATTTACAATAGTATCAGTTAAAACTGTGCTTGATACTTCTGTATAATCTCTAATTTTTTGTACTAGTTCTGCGTATGTCATTATGTTGTTACCGTCACATTTCCTAATGATATTAATGCTTGTCTTCTATTGTTAACAGAAGATCCATCATCTGGAATCATACCATTATTTGATTCAAAAGCAAAGTCTCCAGGTAGAGTTAAATCTACAGTCATAAAACCACCGTCGCCAGATGCTTGAGTAAATATTTGTGGTCTTGCATTTCTTAAACCTTGTCCATCAGCTGTAGTTGGCTTAGGATTTAATTGTGGTTGTTTAGGTTCAAATTCTGATATGTGAACTCTAGAACCATTCCATTCAATTGCCATTTCTTGATATGGAAATGCCTGACCAGAACGATCAGATATAAATTGTGCATATTTTCCTTTTGATAAATTAGACATTTGGATAATAAGTTTTTGGAGTTATGAAAGAACTTGAAGCAGAACCATCCTCTTCTAGTGCTCTCTTTAATTCATCTTCATACAACAATTTCATTTGTTGTGTTAGTTGTGGATTTATTTTTTGTGAAAGATAATAAGCTAAACCTGCACACATACATGGAACAAATCTATATGGCACATCTGCTTCATTAGTATAGTTACCGGCATCTTGAATTCTTTTAACATAATAATAATTTAATTTATTACCGGCTTCTGATGAACCAGGTGTTAAATATAAAGTAATAGTTACTTTATCAATAAATCTTTGAACGTAATATTGTGTTGGAGTTCCTGTTTGAGTTTTGTTTGATAGACCTTGATATGCAGATCTATTTATTTTTGTAAGAGGAAAATCAACTGAAGAAGAGTTTCTATAAACAGCTTCTAAAACATCATCTACACCATAAACTGCTGTAGCGTCTGATGTTCCATCATCTGTTGATCTAAACATAGTATAAACAGATTGACCATTAACTAATGTAATATCGTTATTTGCAACTTCCCAATAATGAAGACCTCTGTTTGCCCATTCTTGAAACATTATATTTAAAGAACGTCTTGCAGATCTTAAATCATTACCTGAATAATCAAAACGACCTAATCTTTCATATGCTTCAGTAATGATATCATCAATACTAAATGTTGTTTCAAACGTAGTAGTTCCCGAAGTTGCCATTTATTCTCCTAGCCGTCGAAATAAACAGTAACTGCATTACAATTCGCTTCAGAAAAAGTAATATAAGCACCACTTGCAAATAAAACTCCATCTTGTGGAATGTTTACAGTATTAATATCTCCAGCTGTTGCTTGTGTTCTTAAAGTTAATAACGAAGTTCCTGCAGTACCTGTGTCTCTAACTTCTACACTTCCGATAGCTCCACCAGAAGCAACGTTAGCTTGTCTTACTCTTGTTCTTCCAGCAAATACTCCACCAGCTACTTCAGCTGTCATACCTAAAGATACGTTAGCTGCTGGCTGTGCACTTACAGTTGCCGATGTAATCGTTTGAAAGAATGTTGTAGTTCCAGCAGTTGTAGTAGCTGAACCAGGTAAAGAAATTACTTCGGTCGCAGCATCACCATTTACATCTGTTCCGACAATCGTTACAGTTTTACTGCCATCTCCTGAACCTGAAGTTGTGGCTGTAATTTTTCTTCCAGTGTTAGTACCAAAAGAAGTTTTAGCCAACGTAAAGGTTGAAGTAGGTTGTGCAGCGGCTGCTACAAAAGTATTTGTGCTTGCGTTATCGTCTATAAAAATTTTAGACTTTACGTCACCCATATATCCCATAGTTGTTCTCCTTAAAATTTTATGTGGGGCCGAAGCCCCACACTAATTATTTATTACGCTCCAAATGCAAATGCACCAGTAGTTTGAGTTGTTTCTCTCGCTAATGATGATGCAATATGCCAAGTGCCTGTTTCATAACAAATGAAAGCAATTTGTCCACCAACAGTCAACAAGTTTGTTGTTGCGTTAGCTGCTGTAAAAACTAATTGAGTTTCACCTGCTGTAGAGATGTCAATATCTGCTTCTCCACCTGCTCTTGATTCAATAACTGAACCAGTAGCCCAAACATCAGTTCCAGCTGCATTAAAAGTTAGAGTGTTAGTTCCACCAGTTGTGTCAACTGCTTGCATGTAAACAACCACTGTTCCTGCTGTTGCTGCAGGTAATGTCATACCCGCTGCGGCTGCACCTGTGTAGTTTACAATTGATATAGTGTCAGCAGCTAATGTTACACTAGCTCCTGTTGCTACATCTGCTTTTGATAAACCAGTTAAGTCAGGCATACCTGAACTCATTCTAGTTGTTACTGCTCCAGTAGACGTATTTTTGGTTGCCACTTGGAAACCTTTTTCCGAACGTACCGGGCCGTTAAACGTTGTATTTGCCATAATTATATCCTCCTAGTTTCTGAATACTGTCTCTAGGCCGTCGACTATATTCGTCAGTATTCTAATTAAATTATATAGTGATTATTTTATATACTAGATTTTAGTAGAGTGCAAGAGAGCCTTTAATGTGGAGTGAATTTTTTCCAACGATGTAGCTTTTTGTTAAGTAGCTACTGAAACTTCAGGAGCAGAACTTTCAATTGTGTTCTTTAAGTGAGCGATTCTAGCTTCTTCAAGCTTGATATCTGTGATGATTTTTTTGACTTTATCGTCAATTCTAACCATCTCAAGAGTATATCTACCATTAGATAGATGCTCCTGTTCCCACTTCAACT
>CAACVD010000427.1_pt1 | contig 20580 bp, 38 predicted proteins | sample 2381771 | NCBI WGS metagenome assembly CAACVD01 (sample SAMEA5211965, study PRJEB30684) | marine metagenome | biome: Marine; feature: Epipelagic; material: Water | collected 2015-10-15 | depth 15 m | reverse complement strand
AAATATGTGTCCTATTAACTGTCCTATTTGCATCAACTGTCAGTAGCCAATACTATAAAGAAAATATTAGTGTTGTACTTTTTAAAGCAGATTTCGTAGAAGAAATATCTCTTAAAGATTATAGAGAACATAATACCTATGTCTTTGATTTTGAAAACTCAAAGCACGAAGATTATTTTACAGAGGATCAAATAGAGTTTTTGCCAACTCTTATACTATTTAACAACGGAAAAGAAATATACAGAATAGAAGCAGGTATTACACTTAAAATGCCTGATGATTACAAAACAAGATTAGAAAAACAAATAGATAAATTAATTGAAAATAAATTTTAAGATGAAAAAACTACTAACTATAATTTTTATTTTTATGTGCTTTAATCTTTCATCTCAAGTTATTGATGATGTTAGTAATAAATCAGATAAAATAGTAAAGAAATTTAAAAAGAAAAACTTTTTTAAAAGCATATATGATGATGTTTTTAAATACTCTACAGTTTATATAGCAGGTGATGTATCTAACGCTTACGAAAACACTAGAAAAGATTATTTTGTAGAAAGACCTAGCGATAATAATTTATATGATATTCCAAAAGTTATTGACGTAACAGAATATTATAAACCTGATTATCGTATCGGTGTAGGTGTTCGTAGATTAGCTAGATTTGATTATGAGATAAAACAAAACTATATAGATGGTACAGAAAATATGATAGGTCTGTCTGCACCTACAGCAGCAGTAAAGGGCTTTGAGTATTTATTCCATTATGAAAGAGAAAGAGAAAGAGGAGAAGAATTTACAAACTCAAGATATTTTTTAAGACATACAGGTAAATATCATATTGTAAAACTAGAACAAAGAGAACAAGGTAACGTTGGTTTTAAATATCAATCAGGCGAGGTAAGATTTAGACTACCAATAGGAAACAAATTTAGTATTAGTTTAGGTGGTATATATAGAACACATCAAACTGCCTATGGTTATAATCCGATAGAGATATGGTTAAACGAAACTGCTGTATGGGTAAACCCTAATACAGGAGAAGAAATAGAGTACCCAGCTAATGCTTGGTATTCACTTGGCTATCTTTATGGCTATACAGATCACTTGACTAAATATACAGATATAAATACAGGCGAAGAAAGATTCGACTGGATATGGAAAGATAGTAATGGAGATATAGTAAGTTATTCAGACATACAATTCAGACAAGAAATCTTTGGAGACTTAATGAACAGATATAACAATGAGATATGGGATGAGTTAGATGGTTTTGGTGTTGTATCTCCGATCGTTGGATTTGATTTTTATTATGCTAGAAGTAAATTTTGGTCTCATATATATGGAAGTTATTTACCACCATATCATAAATACGTACAAGGAGACGAACAGTATTCTTATATGAATAGAAACAACTGGGGTAAAGGTGGTTTAAGAAAAGATAGTGAATTAGAACAATGGGAAGATTATCAAGCTGGTGCAATTATAGGAATAAAACTTAACAGGTTTGGTATATTCATTGAGGGAGAGTACACTAAGTTTTGGGACACAGAAATATTTAACAGCTCAATAGGCATAAATTATAGGTTATGAGTACAGAATTATCAGAGGATACAAAATTAACACTTGATCTAAAAACAATAGGAATTATTGTAGCAGGTGTTTTATCGTTAGCGAGTATGTGGTTTACTTTACAAGGAGATATAAACGATTTACAAAATAAAATAGATAATTTTAGTGGAGATGAGTTTGTGAAAAAACTAGAGTTTAGTTTGAAAGACGAATTAATTAGATCGAATGTTATGCAAATTGACAATGCTACTAAAGAACTTAAAGAAGATATTGAAGAAAATAAAGAATCAATAAAAGAGTTAGAAAATAAAGTTTATAAAAGATGAAAAATTTAATTACAATACTTATATTTTTTATATGTAGTTTTTCTTTTAGTCAAGATATAACTATTTTACATATCAACGCTAAGTGGAATCAGTCTAACGACTATAATTTAAAATCTATAAAACACGCTGAAGTTTTAATGCTTTTTTTAGAAGAACAAAAACCTGAATTAAAATCACAAATAAAATCAGTACCTACTATTGTATTAATTGGAAAAGATGGAAAACCTAAAGGTCAATGGTCAGCAGGTTTAGCTTTTAAATTGGAAGTGCCTATTGAAGAAATACAAGGTAGGATCAACAAAATACTATTTAAGGACTAATGAGAAAAATAAATAAACTAATAGTACACTGTTCAGCTACACCTGAGTTTAAGGATTTTGATGTAGATGATATAACAGAGTGGCACGTTAAAGGTAATGGATGGTCAGACTGTGGTTATCATTATGTTATAAAACTAGATGGTACAGTACAAGATGGTAGACCTATTGAAAAAATAGGTGCACATTGTAAAGGAAACAATAGAGATAGTATTGGTATTTGTTATATAGGTGGTATGGATAAAAATATGGAAGATTGGAAAGACACTAGAACAACTGAACAATGCGATTCACTTTATAATTTATTAAGTGAATTAAAAATAGAGTTTCCTGATGTTATTGTTTATGGGCATAAAGATTTTACTGATAAAAAAGAATGTCCGAGCTTTGATGCTAAAGAAGAATTTAAAGAAATAAGTAATGAGTAAAAAACCTTTCAAACAAACAACTATTGGTAAAATGTTACTTGGCGCAGCTGGGTTAGTAAATCCAACGCTTGGCAACGTATTACAGGGTGTTATAAGCCCAAAAGAAGCGATTTCAGAAATAACTAAGGCAAAGATATCAAATGATGATAAAATCAAGTTACAACAGCTTATTTACGATCAACAAAATAAAGAGATAGAATCAATAACGAGCAGATGGAAAGCAGATGCAAATAGCGATTCTTGGTTAAGTAAGAACGTTAGACCTATGGTGCTGGTATGGTGTATAGTAATATTTTCATTTGCTGGTATATTAGATAGCGTAGATAACATTCCTTTTCATATAAACGAAGTATGGAATGATACTTTTGAAAAAGTTATGATGGCAGTTGTTTTAGCTTACTTCGGTGGCAGGACGACTGAAAAAGCAACAAGTATGTTTAAGAAATAATTATGGAAGAATTAAAACACATTTTAGGTGTCTGTGGTGAGCCACATATAAATATTTATACAATAATATTATTTATAGTATTATCATATATTTTATTTAAAATTAAGATTAAAAATGGCACGTAAATTAAAAATAGAAGTTTATAGATCAAAAAGTAGAAAACGAAAGGGAGTACACTCTAAAACAAAATGTAGTAAGGTAAAGGGTAGTAGGAATTATAAAAAAAAATATAGAGGTCAAGGTAGATAGATATATATAAGTAAATAAGTATATATAAGTATATATATTTATATAAGTATATATATATAATTAAAATATAAAAATTTTATAATTTAGCAAATACTATGATAAAAAATATTGAAATTGATATGAATTTAAGAGAACAAGTAAATAAAATAATGTCTTATACCTCGATAAAAGGGCAAGAAAAAATAGACAGATTACTATTCTTAAATGCTGATCAATACTGTAACCTTGGTAAAGATTCCACCAAAACAGAACGTCAAGCAGCCGAAGTTAATAGTAGGTATATATATAAATCAATTAAACAAATTGATGTATATTTAGGATCGTTTCTGTTAAAAGCGAATGAGGAGTAAAAGAAAAAGTTTAATTAAAAAACTTGATACAGTATTTAGTAAGTATATAAGAAGAAGAACAGCAGACCACAAAGGCGTTGTTGAATGCTTTACCTGTGGAAAAAAAGATCACTGGAAAAAAATGCAGTGCGGACACTTTCAGAGCCGAAAACACTACTCAACAAGATGGAACGAAGATAATTGTCAAGTACAATGTGTAGGCTGTAATATGTTTAAAGCAGGAGAACAATATAAGTTTGGACTTAAATTAAATATGATTTCTCCAAATACAGCAGAAAATTTGTTTTTATTAGCTAAAAATATAAAAAAATTTAATAATTTAGATCTCGAATTGATGATTGAAAAATATCTTCAGTTTAATGAAAATCTCTCATCTTCATAGAGGGGTTTTTGTATTTATATTTATTTAGAATAGGGAGACTTCGGTCTCCTTATTTGCTTATTTCAATTATTTTTATTATTTTTGTTATAAATAAATATGAATATGATTAAATATAGCACTAAACTTTACATTATTGAATTTAACTATAAAGGTAAAGACATTACAGTAGAATATAATTTTACAAAAGCAGAACTTGGTTATCTTAATGGCACAGGCACTTTTGATGGTGTTGAGATAGAAAAAGTATTAGTTGATAATACTGATGTAACTAGATTATTACATTATGATTTTATCAGAGAAATAGAAAACATAACAAAAGAAAAACACTTAAATTAATATGGATTTTTTATTAGCAAGATTAGATCAATTAGAAAAAGATCGTTTAGCATTAATGAAAGAAAACCAAGAGTTGAGAAATGAACTAGCAGATGAGAAAATCAAGGTGAGATTGCTTCAAGCAAAAGATGAAATAATTTACGAAAGAAATAGTGAAGAATATTTTAATGAAAAAAAATAATTATATTTAAATATGGAATACACAAGTACGATTAAATCAGTAGTAAAAAAAGAAAGTTTTAACACACCTGACGGTGCTTTAATGAATAAATATATAGTGCAGTTTGCTAATGGGCATAATCCTAATATTTATATGACAAAAGAGTTTCCTAAAAATGTAGGAGATGAAGTATCTTATAATTTAGATAAGTCAAAAAATAAAGCTAAACTTATATTACAAAATAAAACTCAAAGCTATTTAAACCCCAAAGATGAAGTACAAAAACTTATAGTTAGGCAAAGTTGCTTGAATAGGGCAACCGATTTATGGGGTAATATTGATAAAAATGATGTCGAAAAATATAATTTAGACATAGATACAATAATAATATTTGCAAGAAAATTTGAAAATTACGTATACAATGGATAAAAATAAAATAGATTTTATAAGTGGCTTATTCCCACAACCAACAAAAGTTGATTGGATAAATAGTAATGTTGGAATTAATATACCTACATTAAGAAAAGAGCTTGATCGTTTAGAGCAGTATCAAAACGAAAAGGGTTGGGTTAATATATGTTTATGTCAAGCTAAAAATGGCAAACAATATTTTAAACGAGATGATTATAAACCAAAAGAAGAAGTAAAAGCTGCTGACCATAATCCTGACAGAGAAGATTTACCATTTTAAAAATTTTTATATTTTAGCTAAATGCTTATAAACTATGATGATGAGATTGATAAAATTATAAAAATAAGAAAAGGCAAGATACAAGAGGGTTATAAACTTGATTTACCTGAAATAGATGAATACTTTAGATTTAAAAAAGGTAACTTTAATTTAATATTAGGACACGCTAATACAGGTAAAACTACAATCACTTTATTTTTAATGTTGCTTTATTCTTTGAAGCATAAATTAAAATGGTTAGTATTTAGTAGCGAGAATGATCCTCATACAATTATAAAAAAGTTAATTGAGTTTTTAGAATCAAAGCCTATTAATAAAATATCTACCGATAGGTTTGACAAACATTGTCAATTTATATTCGATCACTTTAAATTTGTAGATACTTCAGAATTATATACATATAAACAATTAATTAAATTCGCAGAAGCAGTTAAACAGGCTTGGAAGTTTGATGGCTTTTTAATTGATCCTTATAATAGTTTAGTTAAAGATCGTGAAATTTTAAAAGGATTAAATGGTCACGAATACGATTACGAAGCAACAAGCGAGATGAGATTGTTTTGTAAAAGAAACAATGTAAGTATATGGCTAACAACTCACGCAGCCACAAACGCATTAAGAATTAAACACCCTATTCAACACGAATATGCAGGACACCCCATACCACCATTAGCAAGTGATGTTGAGGGTGGGGGTAAGTTTGTAAACAGGGCAGACGATTTTATTGTAATACATAGATATATCTCACACCCAAGTGAGTGGATGAATAATCACATTCATATTAGAAAGGTAAAAGACAACGATACAGGCGGTAGACCAACTCCGATTGATAATCCAATTATGATGAAAAGTATTAAAAATAATGTAGGGTTTGAAATAAATGGCAAAAAAACACTAAATTTAGCATTAGTTGAACAAATTAATGCACCATTCTGATCTAAAAAAAAAGCTAACAGACCGACATAAAGACTGGATTAATATTGTGCGATCCTTTGGTTTAAAAGACTATGCTGAGGATTTAGTACAAGAAATGTATATTAGAGTTATAAGATATATTGATGATGGTAAAGATATAAGTTATAAGGGTGATATTAATTATATATATATTTATCAGTGTCTAAGGCATATGACTATCAACTTGAAAATAAAAAAGGCAAAAATAAATGTTATTAATATAGATGACTATTTATATAAGCTAAAGAAAAGTAACAATTTAGATGAAGATATAGAAAAAACATATAAACGAATAAATAAAAAACTTGATGAAATGTTTTGGTACGATTCAAAGGTATATAGAATAATTGAGGGAGGTATGAGTATAAAAGAATTAAGCAGACAAAGTAAAATAAGTTATTATAGTTTATATAGAACGTATAACAAAGTAAAAGATATTTTAAAAGATGAAATTAAATGATTGATACTTTTAAACAAGACTTAAATACAGGTAAAAAATATGAAACAAAAATTTTATCTATAATAAAAAAAAAATATAAAAATGCTTATATAGTAGAGGGATATTGCAAAGAGTGGGATATTTTTGTGCCTGAGAAAAACTTTGGTATTGAAGTTAAATTTGACGGAAAAAGTAAAGACACAGGAAATATTGTTGTAGAAACACACTTTAATAATAAACCCTCAGCTTTATCTACAACAAAAGCCAAATATTGGTTAATTACAGATGGCATTTTTTACAAATGGTTTTTAGTTGATGATATAAAAAAATGTATTACAGAAAATAAATTAAAAGCTGTAGAGTTTGTAGGTCGAGGTGATACTAAGGTTAAAAAAGCTTATTTAATAAAAAAAAACGTTATTCTAAAATATAGTTTATGAGATTAGGTGATTTAGTATATTACATTACAAAATATACAGGTATAAGATATATATGGAAAAAGTTATACCCTGACTGTGATTGTGATAAAAGAAGAAAAAAATGGAACAAGATAAAATTGTAGATCGCAAAGTGTGGAATAAAATTGCATCAACACTTAAAAGTGAAATGGTGTATGAAGATTTTCAATTAATGTGTAAGCTACACGCTAAATATAAAAAGCATAAATACCACGAGCCAAACTTTTGTAGTTGTAATGCAAAACAAATTAATAACTGGATAAAAGAGGTTAGTGAATGTCTAAAATAAATACAATTCATAAATGGGAAAAAGCAGTTGTAGCTATTTTAAATATTATAGGCTGGGATTTAAAATGGAGTAAGAATGAGTATGAACATTATGATGCTAGAGGATTAACACCCAAAGGATTTGAATGTGTAATTGAAATGAAGTTTAGAAATGATTACTACGAAAAAAAACTATTAGAAAAATATAAATACGACAAGTTAATGGAAATGGATAAAGATATTGTAAAACTTTATTTCGTAAACGATCCAAAAGCTAACTACCTTTTTTGGCTTAATGAATTAGAATTAAAAGAAACAACTCAGCTTTGGTGTCCTGAAACTACACTTTGGAAAAGTAAAAAAATTAGAAAAGTATGTTATCTAATAAATGAAAGAGATGCAATTATTACTAATATAAATTAAAATGAATTATAAGCCATTACCAAAACAGGTAACAATTAAAAAATCTACAATAGATGGCTTAGGATTATTTGCAACAAAAAATATTAAAGCAAATACTTTAATTGGTACAACACATATATTAAATAAAAGCTACCCTAATGGTTATATTAGAACACCACTTGGAGGTTTTATAAATCATAGTGATTTGCCGAATGCTAAATTAATTAGCTGCACACAAAGTAGAGATGTAGATTGTGAAACATTAATACTTAAAATTATCAAGGATATTAAAAAAGGTGATGAGATTGTATTAACTTATAGTATGTACACTGTTTAATTTTTTTTTTTTATTTTTGTATAAAATAAATATAATATGCAATTTTTAATCTTCGAAGCAGCTTTTAATTATATAGGTCAAATATTAATTAATGAGTATGATCAAAAAACAAATAAAGAAATACATAATAAAATAAAATGTATTAATAATATGTATATGTATACACATATGCTTAAAACTGAATATGATATTTTAAATGACAAATATTATAATCTTGAATCAAAACATAATAAAGAAATACAAAAACTAAAAAACAAATTAGATGAAGCAAATGACACTATTAGATTCGCAAACTTGGGAAGTAAGCGATTTGGAAAAAAAAATGATTGATGATGATTTTTATTATGACTATTTAGGTAAAGCAGCACTAAGTAGCTCGACAATAAAACACTTATTAAAAAGCCCAAAAAAATATAAGTATCTTACAAAATATGCACAACCTATGACACCAGCTATGAAAATGGGTTGGTTATTACATTGTGCAGTATTAGAGCCTGAGAAATTTAGTAAGCAAGTATTTATTGATGTTCAAAGTAGAGTCACTAAAAAGTTTAAAGAAGCCGAAAAAGAAAATAAAAATATATTTACAGCAAAAGAAAGATCAGAAACAGAACGATTACAAGATGCTATATTTAGAAACGAACAAGCACTTAAACTATTGACTAAATGTGAATACGAAGTACCAAAAATAGGAATGATAAATGGAATACCTTTTCGTGGTAAAGCTGACGTATGGTGCAAAGATCGTATAGTTGATTTAAAAACTACAATGGATATTCAGCTTTGGGAGCCTGAAAGAAAGTATGCTATTGGAAGCCCTTATAAATTACATTATGATGTTCAAGTATTTATATATTGCACTATTTTTAACATTAGTTATGAAAAATTTGTATTTTTAATTATTGACAAAGGCTCACTAGATATTGGTATAAAAGATTGTAGTGAAGAATTTTATAATAGTGGTAAACAAAAAACATACGAAGCTATTGCAAGGTATAAACAATTTTTTATAGATGGTGCTGATATTGATAGCTATACAATAAGAGGAACATTATGATGCAAAAGGTTTACAAATCGCATAATAAATGGTTAGACATAACAAAAACCTTTGGAGATATACCTAAACGTTATGCCGAAGATATTGTAAGCGATATGTATTTACGTTTGTATCAAAAAATTAAAAAAGGTCAAGATATATCATATAAAGGTCATCCTAATTATTATTTTATATATAAAATGCTAAGAGGTATTTCTATTGACTACTTTCGCAAATATAAAAAAATAGAAATGTTATTATTAAGGATTGATAACAAAGGAGATTTAATTGTAAAAAATAAAGAAGGTAGATACTTAACAACATCTGTAACGAAATTAAAAGCACCTGAAATATTCAATTATAAGCTTCATTATAATAAGTTTTTAAAAATTATAAGTGAAGAAAAACAAAAAACAAGTAATTTATATTATCATCAACAACATTTTAAAGTGTTTGAAGATATTTATAACAACGATTTATCTATAACAGATTATACAAAATTAGTTGGAGCTAGTTATTATACAGTTCATAATAGTTATACAAAAGCAAAAAAAATATTAAAAGATAAATTAATAAACAGCTTATGATAAAAAAAGTAAATATATCACAAATAAAAGAAAACAAAAATAACCCAAGAGTTATAAAAGGATATAAATTTGAAAAACTTGTCAAGAGTATAAAAGATTTTCCTGAGATGATGCAATTAAGACCTATAATAGTAAACGATAAAAATATAATACTAGGTGGTAATATGAGGTATAAGGCTTCTGTGGAAGCAGGGCTAAAAGATATTTATATTGTTCAAGCAAAAGATTTAACAAAAAAGCAACAAGAAGAATTTATAATAAAAGACAACAGTAGTTTTGGTGAGTGGGACTGGGATATATTGGCTAACGAGTGGGAGATTAAAGAGCTATCAGACTGGGGTTTAGATTTACCTAAGATATATTTTGATGAGGATAAAGAGCCTGAAATTGACAAAGATATTTTTGATCACGAGCTTGATACATATATAAATGCAAAAATAAAACAGATTACTTTATATTTTAATGCTGATGATTATGAAAAAGCAATTAAGGATTTACAAACAATAAGAGAAAAGGAAAATCTTGACGACAACACACAGGTATTTAAATTTTTGATTGATAAGTATGGATTATAAAATTGCTATTCCATCATACAAAAGACCACAAACGATAAAAAATAAAACTTTAAAATTGTTATCTAAATATAACATTGATAAAAACAAGATAACTGTATTTGTAGCAAATAAAGAGGAAGAAAAAATATATAAAGATAGCTTAGGTGCTGAATATAAAATAGTTATAGGTGTGCCAACAATAGGAAAGCAAAGAAACTTTATAGAAAAATACTATAAAGAGGGAACAAGGCTAATGATGTTTGATGATGATATAGATGCGGTGATGCGAAAAAAAACTGCAAAACTTATTGAGGTAAATGATTTAGAAAAAGATGTTATATATAAGGGGTTTGAATGTTGTGCAAAAACAAAGGCTAAAACATTTGGAATTTATGCTGCAGGTAATCCATACTTTATGAAAAACAGAATATACACAAAACTCTGTTATATAATTGCAAGTATGTTTGGAGTGGTTGTGCAACACGATCCTTTTTTAGAAAGGGTAACAAACCACGGAGAGGATTATGAATATAGTATCAGACAATATATAAAAAATAAAATGCTAATTAGATTAGATTATTTGACAGTAAAATCAAATTATTATAAAGAAGCTGGAGGTTTGCAAATAATAAGAACACCAGAATATGTTTATAATTCAATATATCAAATACAAAGTATGTTTCCTGAGTATTGTAAAATGTATATTAGAAAAAGCACAGGTAATGCAGAATTAAGATTAAAAGATATGAGATGAAAAGAATAGACGTTACAAGAAAACCTATTGACAAAAAAGATTACATTAGAAGAACAGCACAACTTAGTGATGTGTCAAGGCATATTAATGAAGATGTAATTATATATCACGATAACAAACCCATATTACTTTATAGAATATTACCAAAAAAACCAACAGATGTTAGGTGGGCAGTTAAAAACATAAAATATGGCACAGGAAGAAGAACTCACGGTTTAGTAAACACAAGTGCAGTATTTGGATATAATCCAAGACAAGAAAACAGACGTGATTATTGTAGTGCAAGTGCAATGGGAACAACACACCCTAAACAACATTATATTATTAGTAATTATGCTAAAGAAGTATCTAAGTTTTATCACGAGTTTTTTCCTAAAACATACTACGATCATAGAGACAAAGTAAAAAAGAATGTTAAAAAACAATGGGTTATAAATGGAAGTGTTTTTACAAGTGGCATTGTAAATAAAAACAATCAGTTAAAATATCACTATGACAAAGGCAACTTTAAAAACGTATATAGTAATATGATAGTGTTTAAAGGAGATGTAGATGGGGGACACTTGGTTATACCTGAAATTGATATATCTTTAGAAGTAGCAGATAATTCATTAACAATATTTGATGGGCAAGACTTATTACACGGAGTTAGCCCTATTGAATATATACACGAAGAAAGCTATAGATATAGTGTTGTTTATTATTCATTAGAAAGAATGTGGCAATGTATGACTGTTGGGGAAGAAATATCAAGAATTAGATCAAAGAAAATGACAAGAGAAATTAACAGACTTGATCCAAAACATTTAGACACATTAAGGCAAAGAAAAAAAGAAGCCAAAGATTATAAAGAAAGTATAGAAAATGAACAAAAGTGAACACATAAAAAAAGGATTACTTGAAGCATTAGAAAAATCATTAGGAGTTGTAACTACTGCTTGTAAACAAGTCGGAATAGGTAGAACAACCTTTTATAATTATTATAATGAAGATAAAGAATTTGCAAAGAAAGTGGATGATATAGAAAATGTAGCGTTAGACTTTGCTGAAAGTCAGTTACATAAACAAATACAAGATGGATCAACAGCAGCAACTATATTCTTATTAAAAACAAGAGGTAAAAAAAGAGGGTATGTTGAACGTCAAGAGATTACAGGTGCAGATGGAATACCAACTGATGTTAAAATAGAAATATTAGATGCAAATAAAAGTACAAAGTAATGTTGTATTTAAACACCTTGTAAATAGTGATAAGAAAATTATAATTAATCAAGGGGGTACAAGAAGTGGGAAAACGTATAATATTCTTCTTTTTATTATCTTTTATTATTGTTTACGAAATAATAAGAAAATTATTACTATATGTCGTAAAACTTTTCCTGCACTTCGTGCAACTGTTCTCAGAGATTTTTTAAGTATATTACGAAAGTATGACTTATATAAAGAAGATAAACACAACAAATCAAGCAGCGAGTATTCTCTTTTTGGTAATCTTATTGAGTTTATTAGCTTGGATCAGCCTGTCAAAGTTAGAGGTAGAAAACGAAACCTCTTATTTATTAATGAAGCAAATGAATTATACTTCGAGGACTGGCAGCAGTTATTATTTAGAACAAGTGAAAAAATAATACTAGACTACAACCCTAGTGAAGAATACCATTGGATATACGATAAGATAATACCAAGAGAAGATGCAAGTTTTTTAAAAACAAATTATTTAGATAATCCTTTTTTAGAAAAAACATTAGTAGATGAAATCGAAAGACTTAAATATACTGATGAACAATACTGGCAAATTTATGGATTAGGAGAAAAAGGAATAAGCAAAGCTATTATATTTAATTATTATGAATATAATATACTACCAAGTGAAGCTGAATTTATTGCTATGGGTATGGACTTTGGCTTTACAAACGATCCAACAAGTTTAGTAGGTGTGTGGATTAATGGTTTAGATTTATATATAAAAGAATATCTATATAGAAATATGATGACGACAAATGATATACATAATAAATTTAAAGAAGTAGTTACAAATCAAGTTATTTATGCCGATAGTAGTGAGCCAAGAACAATAGAAGAATTACGAAGAATGGGCTGGAGAATAAGGGCAAGTTTAAAAGGTAGAGATTCTGTTAATGCTGGTATTGATTTATTGAAAAGATATAAAATACATATACATAAAGATAGTGTTAATGCAATACAAGAGTTTAGAAATTATAAATGGAAAGAAGATCGCACTGGTAAATTAACCAATATGCCTGAAGATAAACATAATCATATTACTGATGCAGTCAGGTATGCTACTTATTCAATATTAAGTAAACCTAACTTTGGTAAGTATGCTATTAGATAATATCAATTATTTTTATTATATTTGTATTAAATAAATATAAATTATGAACAATCCATTTGAAATTATCGGTTATTCTATTGACTACTACATTCGTGGTAAATATATAGGATCAATAAAAAATGATAAACCTGACAGAGATGTTATGGGTTATCACGGAAGAAAAACATTTAAACTTTTATCAGATATTATATTGAAGAAGAAAAAATATAAAATCGGTACAGAAGTTACTACTGAATGTATTGTATTATGTGGTAAATATATTGGCACACAAGAAGAAAAAATTAATGCAATGATAAACTCAAGAATAGGATATGAAAAGGTATAGTTACAATAACGAAAAAATAAAAGTAGGCGATATATTTTATAGGTCTTGGGGTTACGAACAAACAAATATAGACTACTATATTGTTACAAAAAAAGTAGGTAAATCAAGTGCTAAATTTAAATGGTTAGAAAATAAAAAAGTAGATGAAAAAAGCACACCATATCAAGATGCAGTTGTACCTTATATCGCATCTGTAAATACAGGTAAAGAATTTCTTTGCAGAATAAAATACTATAAAGATTCAAATGATCCTAGTATAAATATAAATTCATATAGTAATGCTTATTTATGGGATGGTAAAGAAAAAATGCAAACTAATCCTTATTATGGACATTAAAGAATTATCGCAAATATATAATAAATTATCAAACGAAGATTTAATAAATATATTCGAGATGTCTAGTGATAGAATTTTTGTTTGGAATCCACACGACAAAACTTGTTATGATTTAGATAATGATGTACCTTTTTGTTTTAATGGTCCACGTATACAAATTAATATTGAGGATATATTTCTTAAACCAATGGTAACAAAAGAATGAGAGTATTAGGTTGGATATTAAAAAAGTTTTTCGGATCAAAAGAAGAACACTATTGGTTAGCGATACCAAAATATGTATATAGCGAAAAGGAAAAAAAAGAAATGATACAGAAATATAAAAAGTTTATAAACGAAAATATAATAATAAAAAATGAAGAATATTAAATTTTTATTACAAGCGACATTACTTTGGTTAATGTTTTTTGTAGGTGTATACATACAATTAACATAGCGTTGTTTTTCATAGATTTATTATTTTCATATATTTCTATGTTAGTTGTTTGATAGGTAGTCAGAAATGGCTACCTTTTTTTTTTAAAATATATTAATTAAATTGTTATATAATTATGAGAATTAAAATAAGTGTGCCTGATACTTTAAGTGATATTACTTTAGGACAGTATCAAAGATTCTTAAAAATACAAGAAACAGAAAAAGATCAACTTGTATTAGGATCAAAAATGATTGAGATATTTTGTAATGTACCCTATGGTAATATGATAGAATATCGTATGTCGCATATTAATAGAATATCTAAAAAGATAACAGATATTTTTCAAGAAGAAACACCTAATTTAATAAGACACTTTAAAGCTGATAAAATAGAATTTGGATTTATACCGAATTTAGATGAGATGACTTTTGGTGAGTATGTTGATTTAGATACTTATTTTAAAGACTGGGATAATATGCATTTAGCTATGTCAGTTTTATATAGACCTGTTATACAAAAATATAACGATAGATATATAATAGAAAAATATAAAGCAGATAATAAAATAGACTTAAAGCAAATGCCACTTGATGTATGTTTTTCTTCCATTGTTTTTTTTTACAATTTAGGGAACGACTTGAGCAAGACTATGCTGGATTATTTGAAACCACAGGAGAGGGCGACCTTACTTCAGTCTCAAATTTTGGAACAAAGTGGGGGTGGTATCAATCAATTTATGCACTCGCTAAAGGAGATATTACAAGATACAAAGATATCACTAAACTAAATATGCACGAATGTTTATATGCTTTAGAATTTATAAAAGAGAAAAACGAATTAGAACAGAATCAAATAAAAAATAATTTAAAATGAGCAACATAGGTGTTAGAGGTTTTTATTTAATAACGACAACTATAAAAGATAATTTACTAAATGATGAAAATGTGAATACTGTTACAACAGGAGATATTACAAAAATAGATTTAGCAAAACAAACTATATTCCCATTAAGCCATATAATTGTAAATAGTGTTTCACAAGAGCCACAAGTTTTACGATTTAATATAAGTGTAATTTGTATGGATATAGTAGATCAAAGTAAAGATGAGGTTACTGATATATTTTTTGGTAATAACAATGAACACGATATTTTAAACACTCAATTAGCAGTAGTAAATAAATTAATAGAATTATTAAGAAGTGGAACATTATACACAAATCAATATCAGTTAGATGGTGTTGTAAGTTGTGAGCCATTTTTTGATAGATTTGAAAATGAGGTTGCTGGGTGGGTAGCTACTATGGATATTTTAATAGGTAATGATATAAATATTTGTTAATGAATTTAAGAAACGTTACAGAAGTGATACAAGAGTTTGCAAGTAAAGTAGTTTATGAAGCAAAGTTTAATGCACAAAAACAAGCAGTAAGTGGTAGATTATTGAATAGTATAAGTTTTACAAAAAAGATTAGTGAAAGACAAAGTTTAATAAGTTTTTTTATGGAGGGCTATGGAAAATATCAAGACTTAGGTATTAAAGGAACAAAGTCAGGTGAAAGTGTTGGTAAAAAATATTATGGTAGTAGTTTTCCTGAATATAAATATACAACTAAAATGCCACCACCATCAGCTTTCGATCAATGGGTAATAAGAAAAGGAAGTTTTAATAAAACAATAAGAGATGTTAAAGGAAGATTTAAAAGAAGAAGTGTTGATAGTGTGGGCTTTCAAAAATCATTAACGTTTTTAATAGCAAGATCAATATTTGGAAAAGGAATTAAACCGACATTATTTTTTACAAAACCATTTACAAAATACTTTAAAGAGTTGCCTGAGCAAATTGCAGTAGCATATGGAGAAGATTTTGATACAGCTTTACAACTAATATTCGATAAACAAAAATAAGATGGCAATATATAAAGTAAATATAAACACACCAGTATATCTTAAAATATCTAATACAAATTTAGCTGATTGTAATTTAGATATATATATTTATAGTGGCACATACCAAGCAAGTCCAACTGTAACATATCAATTAAGAAAAAACGAAGTAGCAAATAATAACTTTGTAATATTTGAAATAGGAGAATTAATTAAAGATTATATAGCATATAGTTTTAGTGGAACATTTGGTAATAATGGTCTTAATCTTTGGGTAAAAACAATAGCAACCCCTAGAAACTCATCAGGCACAGCTTTAGATGCAATAACTACAAATATGTTAGCTTTTGATGGTATCGGATATTTTGAAGATGGATTCACAACTGAGACACAAACTAATAGTGCAACTACTTTAATTTTAAGTGCATATAAAGGAAGCGTAACTAAATTAATGTCAAACGATACTATATTTAGAGAAGCACAAGAAATACTTAAAATACCTGTATTAGCTAATATGAGTGTAAACTCTGGAAACGATACTTTAGCAGGAGCAACTACTGTAAACTTTAAAAATGGTAGTTCAACAGTGTCGAGTGTAACAGTTGCAACTGGCGTAGCTACTACAAACACAGCAATAGAATATGCTACAAGTACAACAGCTACTTTGACAAGTGTTGATATAGTAACAGGTGGATCAACAGAAACAATAAAAGTAGAAGAACAACATTGTGAAAAATTTACAAACTTTCCTGTAACATTTATAAATAGATTCGGTGCTTTACAAAGAGTAAACTTTTTTCTAAAATCAATAGAAAGTATAGATATCGAAAGAGAAGAATACAAAGCCAATACTTTAACAACAGGTGCGACATATTCTGTAAACAATGCTCAATATAAAACTAGAAACATAATGAGCAGAGAAAGTATTTCAATGAATACAGGGTATGTTAATGATAGTTATAATCAAGTAATTGAAGAATTGTTAATGAGTCCGAGATGCTGGATATTTAAAGATAACCAACAACTGCCTGTTATACCACAAAATAAAAAAGTTACATTTCAAACGAGTTTAAATGATAGATTAGCAAATTATACTATTGAGTTTAAATTTGCATATGATAAATTAAATACAATAAGATAATGAATCAGGTAGGTCTAGCAATACCGAGTATTCTTTTAGAAAGTCCTGACCCTAATCCTGATATATGGAATTTGACAGAAACTCTTTGGGAAAATACTTTCAGAAAATGGAATGAGATAAACTTAATTACTGATATTAACTATCAGCATTTAGATTTATTTGAAGATGAACAGATTACACTTACACAAACTATACAAGATATAAGAGATATAGAAAAAGTATTTACAGATTTTAGTAAAACTTTTAATTTACCAGCAAGTAGTGTTAATAATAAATTATTTAAACATTATTATAGACGTGATCTTGTATCAGATGCAATACCTGATGGTATATTTGATGCAAACTCAAAGCTAGATGCAATACTTGAATTAAACTACAAACCATTTAGAGCAGGTTATATTGTTATGAATGGCGTAAAGTTGAAAAACAATGTACCTGATAGTTATAATATAACTTTCTATGGTCAAACAGTACAGCTAAAAGACAAAGTAAAAGATAGAAAATTAAGTAGTTTAGATTTTTCGCAATTCAATCACGATTATAATGCTATAAAAGTAAAACTCGGATTACAAAGTTTTGTTAATGAGTTAAATGGTCAAAGTGTATCAACAGCTCACGTTATATACCCATTAATATCACATACACAAAGATTTATATATGATAGTACAGCAGGTGGGGTTTTAACAACACAAGCAAGAAGCGATACAACAAGAAATTTATATTATAGTGGTAGTCAAGCAGATTCAGGATCAGGAAACACAGAAAGATTAGGAACTACTAAAGGATTTCAATATACTGATCTTAAACCAGCATTAAGAATTATAGATATTATAAAAGTAATAGAACAAGACAATGAGATAGATATAAACTTTACAGATGACTTTTTTAAAACAACAGGATTCTTTTCTAATTTATATATGTGGTTACACAGAAACAAAGGAGAGATAGGAGTCACACCAACAAATGAAACAAGTACAAACTTAATAGTTGTAGATAAAATACAAAGTTTTACAGGAGATGTTATTGAGTTTTTCGATAGTGATACTACTCAAACACCACCTCATAGTTTTACAGGCATAGCACCTGTTTTTGATGGTGGTATATTTAGGTTTGCGACAGGTATGACAAGTCAGTCTAGTTTTGACGACAAAGAATCAATGAGGGTTACTTGGACTGTTGCACCAACTGTAAACACTAAAAACTTTACAGCAAGATTAAGAAAAGCTGGAACTAATGAAGTAGTTACAGAGGTTGCTCACGTATCAGGCACAGCTAATACTGTTGTAGAATTTCAGTTTGATACAGATATTGCAACTACAATAGAAAATCATAATATAGAATTTGTAATTGAAACAACAGAAACTTCTTTGTCGGTTACTTATACTTTAAGTTGTGTAAAAATACTAGAATCAGTAGAAACAAGCCCACAAGAATATACAGTACAAGCAGGTGTTATAAAACCTGAATCAATAGTAGATACAATTTATATTAGCGATCAGATACCTGATATGAAAATATTAAATTTTTTAACAGGTTTATTTAAAACATTTAATTTAACTGCTTTTGTAGATAATAACATTTCTAGTAGTACTTATGGTCAAGTTAAAGTACAGACATTAGACAGCTTTTATGAAAGTGGAACAAGTCGAGATATTACAGAGTATATAAAAATAGATGATAGTGAAAGCAATTTTAGTGTACCTTTTAATGATATTGAGTTTACTTTTCAAGACCCTAAAACTTTTTCAGCATTTTATTATAACAAATTAAATTCAAGAGAATATGGCGCAGTTAAAGCAAGTGATGCTAGTAATAGTGGTCGTGATCCTAGATTAAACAGAGGGCAAGATTATAAAATAACTTCTCCCTATGAAAAGATGTTGTTTGAAAGATTAAAAAATGTTAATGGTAGTGCAAATACTAATATAGGTTTTGGTTATTTTGTAGATGACAATCAAAGTCCCACAATAGGTAATCCATTATTATTTGTTAGAAAAAATCAAAGTGTTAGTGCAACACCGATTCAAATGTATAATGGTAATGGCGTAGGTACACCAGCAAGTATCTCAACAATTAATAGAGCAACTAATTTTGAACAAGGTACTTCTAATGTAAACATAGCTGTCGCTGGTGCTGAATCAAGTGCAGTTACGTTTAGTTATTTCGATTCTAATGGTGCAACACAAACAGTAAGTGTTAATGATGGTGCTAACACAACTATAAATAATGTAATTACAAATAGCGTTGTTATCACAAGTAATTTTGATAGTATAAGTAATATTACAATAACATATACATCTGTTACAGCAAGTCAAACAATAAACTTTAGTACAGAGGTTGATCCTTTTATACCAAATATAGACAGCAATACTTTATTTCAAACTTATTACAGAGAATATATAAGCGACATATTTAGTTATAATAGAAGATTAGTAAAAGTAAAAGCAATACTACCACAAAGTTTTCTTTTAAATTATAAATTAAGTGATACTATTGTTATATCTAATGAGGAGTTTATTATAAATAAGATAAACACAAATTTACAGACAGGAGAAAGTACACTAGAATTATTAAATAAACTTAAAAATGTATGATAGTTAATATTATTGAATTATTAGAGTTTGCAAATGGCGAAACTGAAAACATTAAAATTGCACAAGGAAAATATAAACTACCTGAAAATGTTTCTGATGGTTATAAATTATTAAAAAAAGAAATTAAATGGCAGATCAATTCATAAATGTTCGAGTTAATGCAGAACAAGCAAAAAAGAATTTAGAAAGTGTAACTGATAAAGTAATTGATCAAGAAGCACAGATAGCTCAGTTAAGTATAGCTTTAGTTAAAGCAGAGCAGGATTTAGCTAATTTTAATTTTAAAGGATATAAAGGTCAATTACAATTAGAGGGTCAGGTTAATAAAACTAAACAACAAATTGAATTACTAAAAAAACAATTAGCACAATTAAAGGTAGAGCAAAAAGCAGAATCTAGAGTATTAAGAAATGCAAACAAAGTAAGAACTGCTGGTACAATTAAAGCAGCTGAATTTAATGAAACTTTATTAAAAAA
>CAACVD010000426.1_pt1 | contig 20602 bp, 58 predicted proteins | sample 2381771 | NCBI WGS metagenome assembly CAACVD01 (sample SAMEA5211965, study PRJEB30684) | marine metagenome | biome: Marine; feature: Epipelagic; material: Water | collected 2015-10-15 | depth 15 m | reverse complement strand
ACAGTGCTAGAAAAGTTATAAACGATCATGCTAAAAATATTGCTAATGAATATGACAATACAGATATTAACATAGAAAAGTTTATTGATAATATGTTAGACAATTATTTTTGCAATGACCCTGATAATCAGATAGAAGAATATAAGTTTATGATTACTTCGAAGTACGAAAAGAAGATTAAAGAGATTGCATCTGGATATATTCACCTTAAGAATTCTGAGTCAACCATAAGAAAGATGCAAGATAAAGCGAAAGAACTACTACCTCGTAAAATAGGAGACCCGGGATGACAACTAATGTTCTACCGATTGTAAAAATAGAAACACCAAACGGCCAGTTTTGTGAAGTTAATGCTTATCATATTACAATGATAGACTATAGATATGACACTACCGGATATGCATACCCAACAGTTTGTCTATCGAGTGGTGCATCAATAGCTGTCACAGAAGAAGAGGCTTCACGCGTTTCAAAAGCAGTATCAAAGCTAACAAAGTCAGAAGAGAGAGCAAAGAGTATTTGCAAATACCAAAGTACTCTTTAGAAGTATTTCATGCAAAATAACAAATAACATATTATAATAAAACCACATAACATACCAACCAAATAATAAAGGAGTTACATTATGGGTGGAAAAGCACTTAATGGAAAAAGAATACCAGTATTAGAAGCACACGCACTGTTTGAAAAGATGCTATTAGAAAACGACCTAGGTTGCAAAGCAGAGAAGATGTTGCTCTGCGGATCAGCACGTCGAGGCAAAAAGACTTGTGGTGACTTGGATATAGTTTTCATTGATCGTAATGATGCAGTCAAAGCATGGTTAATTGAAAACTATGGCACAAAAAAGAATGGAAAGCCACAAACAACCATACTGTATGATGGAGTCCAAGTAGAATTTTACGAAGCTAAACCTAAAACTTGGGGATCCTGTATACTAATGTGGACAGGCAGTGCATTCAATAACATCCAATTGAGAAAGGCAGCCAAGAAAAGAGGTCTTAAACTTAGCCAGCATGGTTTATTTGATGGTAAAACAAACATTGCTGCCGGTAAAGCAGAGTACGAAATATTTGAGATGCTCGGAAAAGATTTTAAAGAGCCACATGAAAGATGATGAGCATACTTAAATCATCACAATTTCATAAGCTAGTGAGGTGGGGCTTGGGGATTCACGGTACAATACATATTATTGAATTCGGTCTTAACTTGTATGAAGGCGCATGGATATCTGCAATCTTCACCCTACTTGCTGGTCTATTAATGATATGTGGCGCACTAATTGATGCTACTCATCATGGAGAAAAAAAATATTAAACAAAGGGAGACTATGTGCCAGATCCAATACAATACGAATTTGATAGAATGTTTAAACGGATAAAAGAACTTCATCCTGACTTTACTTACTTCCAGCTGGAGTCATTACTAAACGCACATCTCAGTAGTCAATTATCTAAGTTTAGACATCGAATGAACAACCCTAATGATTATACAGGAATAGCATATGACCCAGAAGGTAAGCTTAGAATAAAAGAGGAAGAACCTGTCGATGAGAAAGATGTCATATTCTTTAGTTCGAAAATAGTCGCATGTTAAAACATGTAAAATGAAAAACAATATATTATAATAAACCATATCAACCAATACAAGGAGTTACATTATGCCTAAAACATACACAACAAAAATTATAGGATACGAGTTCAGTGAGCTATTAGAAGAGATACAAAGGGACTGGTACAATAAAGACAATGAGTGTCTGCACTATGATGCTGAGGAACACCATCTGCAACCATTGATCGAAGGTTTTCAAGAACAACTTAGTGAAGATTATGGTGCCACTGATATTGAAGTTAACTATGACCTTAGCTATGGTCAGGGTGACGGCTGTAGCTTCACTGCATTCTTTGATGTAGATACAATGCTGTCCAACTTAGATTATTGGCAAGACTTAGCAGATGATCTAAATTCAGGTCTTGTTGAAATAGAAGACATTCGTGTTGTTCGTTGCGGGCGTTCAAACTATTACTGTCATGAAAATACATGTGAAGTTGAGATTGATTGGGAATGTAACAATGAATATCGTGGAGAGGAATTCAATCGATTACAAGAGCTAGTAGACATTGTGTCTGTTAAGATTACAAATGAAATAAGAGATAAGCTTAGAGACCTTAAGCATGATTTATACAATGCTTGGGAAGTAGCTACAAGCTTCGAAGCATATCAAAAGTTGATGGCTGAAGTGAACAACCTTCGATATACAGAATTAGGCGAGATAATACCTCCCGATCTGATTAAAGACGCTATAGTTGTCGATGGTGTACAGTTGCCTCTTAATTTTGATGTTGATGCAGAGACAGATACTTTAGACTTAGATGAAGGTGAATTATGTTCTCGTGATATGTCAAAAGATAGACAGACATACATTTAATAAACTCCGTGGTTGGTGTTTTAGAGCTTTAGATAACAAGGACTTTACCCATAAGCAAAAGGTGCAGTGGTAATACAGTTTATCTAGAGCTCGGAGAGAGAGCTGGTTACTCTCGGGATAGGGTGGGCACAAGCACCAACTACTAAAAATAGCAGAGGATAATATGAATAAAGAAAAAATAAAAGAAGTAATAGACACAATGTTCTTATCATGTCCAGAAGAAGGTGAATTCTCTAGTGACATTATCGAAACTTTGAATTCGTCCTATGAATACCTGTATAGCAAAGAGCCAAGAAGTTGGAATCATGCTGATATTGAACGCGAAGAAAACGAATATTTTAAACAGACTGGTATGGGATATTTTATTTCATGGATGAATACTTCTCATAGAGATAAGATCAAAAGAATGCCTGATCGATCAAAAGCAACTTTTTGGAATATAGTATCAAGAGTATGCAATAAAGATATCATAATCAGTTTTCACAAGCTTATAGGAAAGGACGTAGTTGGATATGTTAGCAAACACGTGTAAAAATAAAAATATTAAGTTATATTATAAAGTAAAAAGGAGGTGCATCATGCAGTACTTAAACTAACAAAACAATCAATATCATAACAATACAATTCGCATACCTAGGAGCGAGCATAATATGCCTTATACATACACAAAACATTTTAACGATTATAGAAGAGATAGAAGAAACACATTACCAAAGAGGAACATATACCCGTCAATGATTAATCCGATATCCGGAAATCTGATCACTCTAGAGTGGGAAGGTCAAAGATACCGATTGGATAAAGAGGTAGAAATCTTTCGATACAAGCAAGCAATGACAAAGAAGCTTATCGAGGTATACAAGAAAGAAGTTAGTAGATTATCTAAGATTATAAATCAACCTCTTTACATTTGTACTAACGGTAACAGTCATCATGCAGGGAGTCAAAAATTTTGGCTGCATGCTTCAAAGATGAAAGAATCACTATCAAGTCATATTAAAAAAAGAGAAGCAAAATACTATAGTGAAGGCAGCAGGATCGACAGAGCATGCCATGCGTCCCGCGACGCTAAAGGTACAGTCTGGCGTTCAATACCTTCAACAAAGGTTAGAGCAGAGTCTGAATCTTTCAGAATGTCGTGTGTCAAAAGATGGTCAGACGATGAACCTTATCTTTTTAGAATAGATATTGATTCAATAGATGTTCAGATAGAAGCTATTAAGGCATATAGAGAAAGAGTTTCAGAAGACACAAAAGACTTTGAGTATTTTTGCAAAGCTTATTACTATGAAGGCCTCAACTGGATGTATTCGATAAGTGATTTACACGATGATAATCCGTACAAGCAGTTTAGAATTGATTTCGAAGCTGAGGTGCAGAAAGTTAGATATCAAAAGAAGAGAGTTGAAGCTAAGCTTGAGCCCCTTGTAGAGAGTTGGAATTCATATTACTGTGATGAGAAAAACTTAGAAGCTCGACAAGATGAGTTAGATAAAAAGTATCGATATCGTGTTGAGAGAAAAAAAGAAATTAGGGAAAGTCTTAAACAGAAACGTCGTGTTAAAAGAGAACTTAAGCGTGAACAACTGGTTGCTGAGGTTGAAGTTGAAATGAAGCAATGGAAAGATGATATTCATAGCGGAAAAGCTACATGTGGTTGTACATCTAGTCCTAACTCAGAAGGTGTTAGAGCCCTTAAGAAGCATTACTCGACTCTTGAAGATGCCACTGAAGGTGCAAGAAATGCATTACTTAAGTCAGGTCTTCACTTAAGACCCTACAAATGTCCTGTTAAACAGAAGGGTAGAGATGGCAGACATTACAAATGTGGTGGTTATCATCTTACAAAGTTTGAAGGATAAGTTATGAAGATATATCCAGTCGACAAGCAAAAGCATAATGCCTTTGAATTTGAATATGAAGGCAAAGTCGTTAGAAAGAAAAATTATGATAGCTGGTCGATTGGATCTCCCATTGTTGGGGATCTAGTTGAAGTAAGGGGACAAAATGATTACAAAGTACTTAGAGTACTAATGGTTAAAGATTACGATGAGGAAAAAGACACTATAACATTGATCAACACACAAGATCAATCTATTATGGTTTTCTCGACAAATCCATCTTTTGAACCATACAACTGGAGGTATAACTTAAGACTAATATCTCGTGCAAATCATAAATAATTATATTATAATAAAACCATACCAACCAATACAAGGAGTTAATATGACTACACAACACATAGTTTTTGAAGCAAACATGACAAGATATGAAATCATTATAACAGAGTTTAAACACCGACTCTTCAGCACAGACACATGTATGTTTGTTTGGCTTAGCGGTGGAAAGGGTGGAAATGCTTTCGTCTGGGACAAGGGAGACAGAATATATCAAAGCTATGCATCTGAAAAATCAGGCATTAATGGTGCTGATTTAGCTGGGATTCTTTCTTGCATCAAAGAACATGACCAATCTCTAATTGGTCAATTAGTTGGATTTGATGAAAACTATTTAATTAGTTCATGTAAATAAACAAATAACATATTATAATAAAACCACATACCAACCAATAGGGATAACACTATGCAACAATATACAATAACAATAACGGTCTACACAGACGCAGACCCAACAGAAATATTAGAACATGCAATCGAATCTGGTGAAGATATCGTTCGTAGAGTTGAAGACTATGGCAGCAGTGCATATTTTCTTGAAGAAGAAGTTGCTGTTGAACGTGAAGAAGATAATGAGATTTATGGAGGAGACCAACATGGGTAATCAAAACCAATTCAAAGTCGGAGACAAAGTCATTGTTGTTAATGCTGACGGTTCACCAAACAAGTACTGGACTAGTCCAGCAATTATTAAAAGCCTTGTGTATTACAACAACCCTGACTCTGTGACTATCGCATGTCCAACAAAGCCTGACACTGCAATAAGTGCATATCGTACACATATAGAACACGGTGTGAGCATAAAAAATATCAAACACGTGCAAAGCAATAAATAACCTATTATAATAACTACACATACCAACTAAAAGGAGAACATTATGTGGGAAATGCCATACAAGATAAGTAACAACGGAACACTAACAATGAAGAGAGGAGATATGAAGAAGATGACTGATTCTTGGCTACTTGATTTATATGAAAAAACTGTTAGGTCAGTATTCTTCGGCTGCGGTCGTCTGAGTAAAGCAACAGAAAAGTCATTAATTTTAGAACTTCGATCTAGAAATCTTATATAGGAGTTAATATGACATACGAAAAAGCAGTTAAACAACTTAATGAAACACGCATCTTAAGCACAGACTTGTTACAGCCATTGAATATATCGATGGAAGCTTTCTTAAGACTAGGCCAAATGAGTCGGGATCGACAAGATTTAGCAATTGAAAGGCTTATTAAAAAGCTTAACTCATGCAAATAAATAAATAACCTATTATAATATAAACACATACCAACCAATAATAAATAAGGAGAAAAATTATGAATGGATATGCAAACTGGGAAACATGGAACGTAGCAATGTGGATTGGCAACGATGAGCTACTCTACAATATATCTAGACAGGCATCAGACTATGCAGACTTTCTGTATAGAATAAGCTGGTACTCACAAGGTCCTACTACACCTGATGGTGTCGATTGGGAATCATCAGTGCTCGATCGAGCTGAACTCGACGAGTTAATCGAAGAGCACGTTTAAAACTCCGTGGTTGGTGTTTAAGCCATCTACAGAATTGCCTACCCGATGAGGAATTGATCATTCCCTTAGGGCGACGCTCCGGCTCGAAGGCTTCTGTGGATGGTGGAGAGTCAGTTGGTTACTGACGGGACAGGGTGGGCGTACACCAAACCACGTGCAAATAAACAAATAACCTATTATAATAACTATGTAACCAACCAACAAGGAAATATTATGTACTATGTATACAAAGGAAACAAATCAATAGACCCAAACGTTCCTCCTGAACGATTTCCAAATCGAATACCGATGAACTATGGCCGATATTTATGGTGGCCCGGATCTAGAGATGGTTTTCCAACAGAACAATCAGTCATTGCTCATGCAAGAACTATACGTTCTCTAAGAAATGGTTTCATGGTGTATTGGTGCACCAACTTCAAAGACGCTTCTACTTTCAAACTAATACATAAGGAACAATCATGATACCGCTAACACAAATAAAATGGGAACATGCTTCAAACTATGGAAACGAAAGACGTGGTAGAAAGACAAATAACGTTTGGCTTAACGCCAGTCATATTTTTAAACTATTAGAAGAAGAACATGGCACACGTGTATGCTACTCGATACATGGAAATCTCTTAGTCGAGGAAACACCAGCACAGATATCTGCTCTAATGTTACGTGTACATCAGGCACGTAATGCACCAGAAAACTATTAGGAGAATAGAATGATTATCTTATTATTAGCATGTTTATCAGAGCCAACTGCTGAGCAAATAGAACAAAGATCTAAAGCGTCCAAATGTACCTCTAGATCCAGTGGCTCTCAGCCTGAGTGTTGGGATGAAAAAGATTGGGAATTATTCTGTGCAAGGGTTGAGTGTAAAAGATGAGTTACCCTTTTAAGTTTAATATCGGAGACCTAGTGATTCGCAAGAGTGTTCTTTTTGGAATTAGGTCTGATGTTGGCATCGTGATTGGTAATATAAGAGATCCGCATGCAAGAGAGGATTGTTTCAAAGTAAGATATTCAGATAATGTCGTTGCAGTTATCAGGGAAAACGGACTAAAACTCGTGCAAAAAACCAAATAACATATTATAATATAAACACATACCAACCAAGGGGAATATTATGTGGGAACTTCAAGAAAAAATAGAGCAAATTGTCGACCAATACTTTGAGGATTCAGCTGCTGCAAGAGTCAGCACAGAAGAAGTCGGTCTAGACCATAGGGCCGGATACGTTTTTGTCTCTGTAGAAGAAGGATGGATAGCTTCGAGGAATACTAGGTCGCTTGAATATTACGGAGGCTTTGAGTATATTGGCGAAGAGTATAGAGTAACTGTCGGTGAGATAACCTTTTATTCTTCAGAACATAGTCGTGTTGCTGATGCAATTAAAAACTATGAAGAATACCTAAATCGTGAAGATGTAAATATTTTGGGCTAGAAGACAGGCGTTAATCTCTGAAGATGATGACCAATAGCATCATAAAAGACAAGGCACTTTTGTCAAAGATACAATAAAAGGAAAGGCTGTTTTCAGCTCGTGCAAATAGTCTTTTCACCTATTATAATAAAACCACCTACCAACCAATATAAGGAGTTAAATATGAATATTACAAGCGATCGTTCTCATGATGCACATGATAGACTTCATGAAATCTTAGAAGAACAAATCAACCAGTGCGGTGAGTGTGAATTCTCTGTTGCAATGGATACACTAATTGATGAACTCTGTCTTTCACATGAAGAAGAAGAAGAAGTCAAATATCTTTATGATAACCAATAGGAGTTAAATATGTCATCAAAATACGTCAACATTTTCGAATCTAAGTTCGTACACCCAAACAAAACCGGTCGTGCTGGTGCGGCATACGCAACAAACAGTGATATGATTGTCACAATTCGGCTAGATGCAATTGTATCCATTCACACAGAGAAAATCGAATATTCACATCATCGTTACTGTACAGTTGTAATGTCTAACGGATCGCGATACAGTGTCACAGAGGAGACTGCAGAAGAGATTCGTTTATGTTTAAACATTGATTCTATTCTCGAAAGAGAGGATGGATATATTCATGATGAAAGAGGAGAAGGATAATGAAACCAACCAATCATCCAAGAGTAAAGTTAAAAGGTATTGAATATCTGTTGCTAGTCATCCAGTCAGATCCGGGAAAGTCACAACGGCATTACCTGCGTAGACTATATCAATACAAACATGGTGTTCCGTCATACAACAATGGGGGCACCAATAACGGATACTTCACTAGTGAAAGCTATCGAAACGTTTTATGGTATGACGCTGGTCAAGGTACACAAGTAAGATACGGATGCAGCAAGTCTGTTAACAGTGTTTTCCTAAACACTTCATGCGGAAACAGTTATCCACACTACTGGTATGCATATAAGACTAGTCGTTGTGAAATGTTCTTAACTGAAGCTGGCTGGGAGAGAGCAAATAATATCAGACAGAAATTGGGTCTAGAAAGATTGCCCCTAAGAGAGTTGTATAGAAGTATTAAAACACATGCAAATGAATAGGCATTGTGTTATAATATATTGTATCTAACTAATGGAGTTTACAATGTCTAAACAAAAGCTAAAAACATTAAAGGCAGTTCGTTCAATCGAACGCTCAGAACATTTTGCTCGAGGTGGAACCTTGATAGAATGGATGGGTGGTGCGCGGATTGTCACTCGTAACAAGAAACAATATTCCCGAAAGGGCAAATCTAAGTGGAGGCAATAATGTATTACGAAGTTTATAATATTCACACAAACAAATCATTGACAATCTGTCCAGACTTTGAGTCCGCACATTCATTCTTACAAATGATGCAAGATCACAATCTAGACATAAGACCTATTCTAAAGGAAGATCACCCTTTATCTCAAAAATTCAAGAGGGGACACTAATGTTAAACGAAAGAGTATGTAGTATATGCGATGATATATTTGATTGGAAGGAAAAGATAAAGTCTGTTGGTGGCTATAGTACAGTCTGTGAAGACTGTCACTTAGAAGGACCAGACCCAGATGCCGACACTCCTGTTCTTCGCGCTGTAACAACAGGAAGTGGTAAGATGGCAGCAATCAGTATTCTATCTTTCGATAGCAGTGAAGATGCAAACGAATACTGTCGAAAGCATGAAGCAAACACTGGCTGGAATAACAGGAGAACTGGTGGATTAAACGATATTAAACATAGTCTATTCGCTGAGAACATCGGTAATGATAATCACAAAGGTAAAAAATAAAGGAGAACATTATGCCTAATTCAAATAGAAGTAGAAACTTGTTCAAAGACGAAAGAGAATTACAATATAAACTTATATGGTCTGATCTAGGCTATTACAAAGTTAGAGACATTCTAAATGCATATCGGAAAGCATGCGGCTATCCACCTGAAGAACTCAAACAAGGTAGTTATAACTTTTGTAGAAGAAAGCTCATAGGTAAGACGCTTGATGAAGTTAGAGAACATGTTATTGATGGAGTTCCTTTGCAAAAAAACTCGTGCAAATAACCAAATAATATATTATAATAAACCTACCAATCAACCATTTATTTATTTAAGGAGTTTTATATGTCATTAGTATATGAAAACATGAATACCAAGGGATGGCGACACGATGTCACTGATACCCAAGTATTAAAAGCACTCGAGCTCTTGAGAAATGCCAACAAGACAATACTTCAAATAATATATGAAGTCACAACCAAAGACAAATCACCAAACAGAGTCTTTGGCAGTCGTGAGTTCTTACTATTGTTCGACGGTCCGTCACCAATAAAGATTAAAGTTGCTAGCTTTGATAGTTATGGAAACTTTATGATATACCCGTCATTCCTAAAAGACGGCGGTATCACAATCATCAACAAATTATTATCGGGGGAATCATGTTAAAATATTTTAGTACAATTTGGAAAGCAAGAGACTATGCAGAGAGTAACTGCGGTTATCAAGAAATGTTAATAGTCTTAGATAGAGAAGCACAGGAGAACTGTGAAGATAAATATTGTGTAGTTAATCAGGAAGGTATTGACCATCTTGACCAGATGAATTGGGACTACGATATTGTAGAAGGATGGGGGTAGATATGAAAACATTATCTGAAATAAGACACCTATTAGTAATTGCTGCTCAAGAGGAATACGATAGAAGAATTGATAGAGGCATTCACCCTTATTCTATGGCTTCATATCACTTTACAAATGTGATTGACAAAGAACTAGCAAGACACTTCGAATATAAAGAATGGAAAGCCGGCAACTGGAGAGAACTTAACAAAGCAATCGATAAGTCGCTTTATAACAAGATTCGTAATCCATTCGGCTCAAATGAAGATGTTGACTTTGCCAGTGGACAATGGGCAGTAAAGGCATATCTATCTTCAGCAGAGGCATGGGCAACACCCGGGTTTGCTGAAGCATATCGACACAATTCAACCTGGGGAGGTTGAAATGGATTAAACTCCGTGGTTGGTGTTTTAAGTCTGCACAGCACTGATAAGGCTGGCCCTGAAACATGGGAAGTAAAAAGGGCAGACGGAGAGAGAGCTGGTTACTCTCGGGATAGGGTGGGCAAAAACATCAACTCGTGCAAATAACAAAGTAATATATTATAATAAAACCATAACCTACCAACCAACTATTTAAGGAGTTAACATGAACTACACATATAGACAACTATTAGAAGCGCTCCAAGAGCTTACATCAGACGAGCTAGATATGCATGTCACTATTTATGACAGAGGACAAGAAGCTTATCATCGACTTAGCTATGCCGGCAAATGTGAGGGTGATGATGTTGTTTCATCTGACCGTCCTATTATAATTATCAACGACCCAGATGAGAATGTGTCAGAACCAATCACAGAAGTTGTCCGTACATTTCCTGATGTTAGGTCCTGTGAAATATGGATAGAGTTCGCTGACGGTTCTACAATGACAACAGACGACTTTCTTGACATGGATAAATGTATCGAGACACAGATTCGTGATACATTCGAAGCTCGTTCCGTGCGATATCATTCTGCCACGAGAAGTGGATCAGCAATAGTCAACTTCAAATGGAAAGAACTAGGAATATAGGAGTCATTATGTTCAAAGTAGGCGATTTAGTAAAGACAAAAGATGGTCAATTAGGTGTTATAAAACAATACAGACCCGAGTTAGATGGTCATTCAAACTTTAAGCCATGCATTTTGTATATGATTAACAACAATTGGAAAATCAAACAATTCCTGATTGAAGACATTGAGGTAATAAATGAAGCTTAAGGTGGGCGATTTAGTTAGACAAGACTCTAACAGTGTATTATGGATAGTCTTCAAGGTAGAAGAGTGCACCTATTCCTATCTAGAATATTCCATTACACTGCGTCGCGCCACTTGGGCAAAGTATGGTTGTGGCGGTTCTAGAGTTTGCTCACCAAGCTATTACACGCTAGTACAAAGACCGGACAGGAGACAATGTGGATAAATTCAAAGTAGGCGATCTTCTAAAGTGTAAGTGGCGTGACACGTTGTGGGTAGTCATAGGAATGGATCCAAATGTAGTAAGTAAGCACCGACAGGGGATTGTAATCCGTCGTTATAGTCGCGGGATCACGTATAGAAATAGTGGATATTCAAAAGACTTTACTTTAGTTTCCAGACCAAACTCATGCAAATAACAAAAGAATATATTATAATAACTACATAACCAATAAATAATCATTCAACCAAAGGAAAAATCATTATGACACACCAACAATTTCAAGACATTCTCAAAGTAGTTCAAACTCTTCATTTAGACTTTGAAGACGGTATCGACGATGAACAAGCCTATGATATGTCAGTCAGTATCATCGCAGATAATCCCGGTCTAAAAGAATATATCAATGAAAAAATGGGTGCATCAGACGCAGTCGGTTGGCTGATGCATGAAATGTAAGTTGCAACTCGTGCAAATCTCAAAAGAATATATTATAATAACTACATAACCAAAACCAATCAACCAAAGGAAAAATCATTATGTACACATATACAGCAATTATCAAAATAGATAGACAAACAATAGAAGAGATTGACGTAGAAGCTAGGTCTCTCAAAGAAGCAAAAAAGAAGATCCAAGAAGAGATCGATAATGATTACGGTGGCATACCCAAGATCAAAAAGATTATCAAAAGAGGACCCGGGTTATTTTTATAACTCGTGCATATCTCAAAATAATATATTATAATAAACCTACCAACCAACTAATATTTAAGGAGTTAACATGGCTAAAAAAACACAACCAGTAGCAGACATTCTAGCATTCGCGAACTATCAACTCGCCAGAACAGATGAGTTTGCAAATGCTGAATACAAAGCCGGTATTTGCGTTATGATTGAAAGAGTCTTACACGATACAGGCAACTATGAAGGATTCGGATTCCTTGATAACAGTGACAGTGAAACTGGAACACTCGGCTATTACAGTCGATTCTATACATTTTCACCAAGCATACCAGTCAAGTTCTATACTGTATAGGGAGTTTATCATGAAAAATAAAACATACTCATTTACGATAACAATTGAGGGCACAGGCCATACAATCGAAGATGCTTGGATGGATGCTCTTGTAGAGTTTCACAGTGGCCCAGGCGAAGCAACTGATCGATGCCATCACATTGAGTTAATCGACGAGGAAGAAGTAGAGGAAATATTCGAAGGCACTACTGAAGCTTTGAATGACTTGGTCAACATAAGGGTCGACGACTGGTGCGAAGATGCAGGAAGACCAGCTCATATGAGAGATGAGGATTGGGACTAAACTCGTGCAAATAACAAAATTATATATTATAATAGCTACATAACCAATCAACCAAGGATAACTCATGACCAATCAATCATATCAAAACTCTCACATTCTTTTCACAGGACCATCAGGCATGTACAATTGTGCATGGTCAGAAGACGGTCGACTTAAGTCCAAAACAATTGGCGATTTGAGTTATGAGCTCAACATCGATGTCGACAAAGATAAACTATATCATGGCGACGATGTAGAATTATTTCGAGAGTTTGTTCATGTCATAGTCGAAGTCTCTCGTATTCATGGGTTTACACACTTAGTCGACCCAGACATGGGTATCCAAATCGACGAACCCCAGCCAATCATTCAAGAAATCAATAGGTGGTTAAAAGATTGGACGACAGGAGAACAGTTGCGTGTTCTCAAGGGACTAGATATATCGCACCTAGGGTAAAACTCGTGCAAAAAACCAAAGTGTATGTTATAATAACTACATAACCTACCAACCAAGGAAATACTCATGTCTATTTATATTGACCAGAACGGCGAACAACAATACTCAGAACGCAAAGAGCTAAATTTTGAAGAGTTTGTAGAAGCATTATCAAAACTACCGAAAGGTAAAGACATAATAGTTGCAGAGGATGATGGTGGCTTTATTCATGAGCATATCAACTATGGTAACGATAACTATCAAAGTGCTATCTACCATGGGCTAGTCGAGCTTTGCTATAGTCCTTACTCAAACTTTACACCTGTCCAACCATACTATCACTCAGAAGAAGATGTCATCGTTATCGCTGAGATCAGATCTGAATTTCTTTAAGGAGAATAAAATGAACTCACAATCACTATATACATTTATCATGCTTTGTCTAAAGGACGAGGAAGGAATATCCGAGGAAGCCTACGACGCAATCATAGAACACCTCTTAGCTATCAATGAACCTGATATCGTTATCGATATCAACAGTAAATGTAAATCAGCAAATGGAAGGAGATATATCAATGACTAAACACAGTGAAAATGCAATTGACATAGTAGAAAGATGTCAACGTATCATAAGACTAGTAGAACAGAACGGACCTCATGTTATACTTGAGAACGAAGTTAACATATTGAGCACCTTGACACAAGAATACAAACCCTACGTCTCTCCTGTACGACTAGTATTGTCGCCAGAAGAGCAATTAGAACAAGACAAAGAATTCCAAAAATATGCGGAAGATATATCTGAAATGATAATGCAAAATATAATCAACAATAAACAACTTAAACCACGAGATAATCACAATGACTAAAATGAAAATATATCGTATCATATTATTCGGGCTCAGAGAGTTCGGACATATAGACACTAAACTATACACATTCATACTAAGACTACAAGACAAAGAACATCGTAAGTATGAGGCTAACTGGATTCGCGTGAATGGAAAAGAATATAGAATAGGTTAGCATTTCATGCAAATCACATATGCTTGTGTTATAATATAAACATAACCAATCAACCAAGGAAAACATTATGTATACATTGAGATTTTGTACACAGACACTATTTCATACGATAGATGATATTAACTATGATACTACACCTTTCAAGTTCAATAGACATGTCAACATGTTAACAACAGTAACTGCTAACAATAAGTCAGACCTAGTAGATCTAGCATATCAAGTACATCAATGGCAAGGAGCATTCTCTTCTTTTGAAGAAGAAGAAGTTCTAGAAGTAATCAAAACTACAGGAGAGTTATCATGATATATCGTAAACTATTCGACTGGATCGACGGTGATGATGCTTGTGAAATTACATCAATCACACTTTACTCAGGTCATGATACCGGTCATGAAGAAGAAAAAGACTTTATTATTCGTCGACTCAAGAGTCTTCTGGAAACTGGTGTGACAATCCAAAATATTGTACTTTATCTATGTCCTCAATATGATCATCCAAGATATCTCCAACAAATACCCGACAACTATTTACAAGATCCAGATGCTTTAGCTAAACACATTGATAGTCTTTACAGCATTGGAATCTCCTTCAAAACAATGACCATAAGTTTCAAGATAGAAGAAGACCACCATTAAACTCGTGCAAATAACAAAAGCATATATTATAATATAAACATATCCTACCAACCAAGGAAACACCATGAGCAACCAACAAAACAACCCATACTTCATCCAAGAGGAAACCACTATGCAAAAAGTACTCAACCAACTCAAAAACAATACAAGCTGCCTCGACATCAAACAATACTTCCAACAAGGACAATACGACCTTGAAGGCTGCGTCATAGAACTACTAGACTTTCTAGATATGTCAGGATGCCAAGAATATAGCTCTACTAAAAAAGACGCTATAATGGTTTTCCTCCACGAATAAACTCATGCAAATCTCAAAATAACACATTATAATATAAACACCTAACCAATCTAATATACTCCAACTAAAGGAAAATAACTTATGTCTAACTCATCACAAAACTATATCTTAAACGTTCTTAACGATATCTTTAACAATGACAAACCTCTATCTCGATTAACACCAAAACAAGCTATCGTCCTAGCTCAGAAAGAACTAATATGTGTCACTAACGGTGCCATAACTCTAACTGAAAAAGCGGCTAGGTATTCTAAAAGATTACAAAAACAACAAGACAAATCTAGAATACTCCAAACAGTCGCCTTCGCCTGTGGACAAATCAAACAAGGACAAGGATTCACTATCAAACCCAAAGGTAAATCTAAAGACGGTTCTCCTAATGCCATACTTCCTCTCTTATCCTCTACACCTATAACTAGACAACAAGCTCTAGAAGCACTCAACACCCTTGTCAAACAAGGTCACCTCGACGACAATAGACAAGACATCAAAAACAACTTCCAATACCAATACTTCCACAAAGGCACCTACGTCACACCTGATAACCTCATAACAGAACCCCAAAACTCTACACCCAAAGAAGACATGGTCATCCAATCTATCAACGACTAACACTTAGTCCATAACATATCAATAACAAAACTCTGGGTCTTCATCAAGACCCACCTTTCTTTCTCTACCCTGATCTCTATCATTCAGCTACAACCATCTAGCACCCGCGTACACGGACACCCGCTCAAGACATCTAGCACCCGCGTCTATATCACCTGCGCTAGATATCTAGTGCCCGCCCAGCTGTGGCTAGGCATCCATAGCCCGTTGCTCATATGTTGCTGGGGTATTTAGGGGGTGATGGGGATCAATTCAGTGCAGGGGTATTACAACAGTGAAGACACCTCTTCTCAGATCAGCTCTGTATCAGGGGCGTGAGATCAAACGAGAAGAAACACACCTACACGACGACACTCGCCGCCCTCTCATCGCTCATGGCACTGAAGTAGATAAGCTCCCGCCGCTCTGGGTTACTGCAACTCTGAGATGAGCTCAGCTTTGGGGAGCTAGGGGTGCTGGGTGAAAGGGGATCACGGGAAGGGGTCAGCACAGGGGAAGTAGGGGAAGAATGGGGTACGCTTTCCCCGCTAGTCGATACTCAGGTATTGGCAAAAAGACACGAAGATCTGTATCGCGATGATCTTTCTTTTTCAGACTTTGAATTCGACTCGAGCTCTTCTATCTTTTATCTTGGATCTTATGACGACTGACGTCTGTCTTTTTTGGGAGTACTCAAAGATAATGAAGTCGGGTGCCTCGAAGTCTGGGGATTGCTCGTCGAGTCTGCAGATGAGAGACGCGCATCGAAAAGTCTCGCCGATCCGCCCACTTAGACGCACACTCATGCAAATATCTTCGGGTTGTGTTATTATAAACACACCAACCAAAGGAGGTTTTCAAATGGCTAATCTAAATAAGAACCCTATGTTAGAGTTTCGTTGTCTCGAAACTGGCGAGGTCATATCGATTAATATCTTGGAGATAGCAGCATATCGAGATTGCCCGTACGATATTGACACAGAGATTAAGCGTCATGTCAAGGTCTATCGAAAAGGCGGAGGAGTCTGGATGTTAGATGTACTATATCTTGATTTTGATAGGAAGTACTCACTGTGGTACAATTGTTAGTTCGTGCAAATCTCAACTGATCATGTTATAATATAAACACCTTACAACCTTATGGAGTTATTTATGAAATACTTTTCAATCGATTATCGTTCACCCCCTTCTGGAATGGGACAAATAATTGATACAGAGCAACCCGAAAAAATCTTAAGACCAAATGGTCAGGAGTGTTACAATTATATTCTTGTCGACTATGGAAGTTCAGATGAATTCCATTGGGATAGTTCATATATTGGTACCAAGTATTTTGAATCAGAACAAGCATCACAAGAAGGTTGGGCTGGACCGGTTCTTCCTCAAATATTTCAATTCCTCAGAGACTCGAAAGTTACTCATGTCTATGACTCAGAATTATCATATGAAGAAGATGGGGCAGACGAGGATGGATATTTCACTTTGGATAGATGGATTGAAATAATGAGCAGTTACCTATAATGGAGACTCATGCAAATCTTTGAATAAAGTATTATAATATAAACACATTACAACCTTGGAGAACTCATGACACCAGACCAACAAACTATCAAAGACTTAGTCGATGCTTATTCATCTATCCTTAGTGATAAACTATCTGATGAGGAAATTAAGGCAATTATCGAAGAACTAGTTTGGGATTTGCAAGTAGCAGTCACAGATATGATATCAAACAAATCATAATTTCATGCAAATCTTTGAATAACATATTATAATATAAACACCTTACAACCTTGGAGAACTTATGAAAACCCAATCAACCAAACATTCAACAACTCATTATTTCAATCTTATGGAAAAAGAGCTTAAAAAATATGAAGAGGAAATTAAGCGAAAAAATAAACAGTCAAATCAAAACCCATGTAAATAAACAAATAACCTATTATAATAACTACACCTACCAACCAAAAGGAAATAACATATGTCTAAAACATTATCTATAACCCCCGAAACAACTCTTGCACAACTCATCGATATGGGTCTCGTAACTTCCACTCAAATCAACAAATGGAATAACAAAATCGAACGTGACACCAAACGACAAGTCAAGAAGGCCCAGATATCCGGTATCAAGGATGTTATCACAAATCTTATTGGGTCTGAGCTATTTGCCGAGTCCAAGTATTGGTCAGTCCGTCAATCAAATAACTCTAAAGGTTTCATCGATTATATGGACGGAGTCGAAAGACACCACGTCTTAGAAGCCCTCAGTCAGCTAGTCGATGATGGTGTCCTCAAGAAGATTGGACTTAAGAAGGACGCAGACGGCAAATATCAGGAGCTCGACCCTAGTACCGTCAACGCCTTTCAGATTCGTTATATCAAGGCTTAGTCCCTAATGTTGGGCACAAGGGGTGATATTCTCACCCCCGCCCATAATATTCCTGTAAACCAACAACACCTAAGTTATAATATAAACACCTATAAGGAGAACCTATGAGCTATACACAACAAGAAGTTATCGACAGAGCGAATCGCATACTATCACAACCCACCACGCTAAGAGCTGGAACAATCAATGAATTTGATCTAATGGCAGAGGGTGTCAATACTGATATCCGTCAACAGTTTTATGCCGGAAAGCCTGATAAATTTTTCAAAGAAGTACTTGCAATTGTCAATGGAGGTGAGTAATGAAAGAGATGACACAACAACAATTATTGGATTTGTATGATAAGCTCACACCACTTGAGCGGTTAACAGTAGAACGTGCCAAAGGTATGTTGTGGGGGCACACAGCTGTACAGACACAGAAGTATCTAGATCTATGTGAAGAGCTCGAGTTAGCAAGGACTATGCTATCAATGAATGATCCTGAAGAAGCTGCAGTGCTGGCACAGTTGATGCGAGATGTGAATGATGCAGAGATGGAGATGTTGCGGTGTGAGCAGGACCTGAGGTTGTCATATGAAATAGTCGCATGACGTGCAAATCTCCTGTGAACATGTTATAATATAAACACCTACCAACCATTATTTAAGGAGTTAACATATGTCTAACAAATCAGTCAAAACAAAATCTAGAGATGAATTCAGTAAGGAAAGACCGGTTAAGAAGTCACGCAAGGAACATACCTGTTGCAGCTGTAAGAAGAAGATACCTGCAAAATCTAGCTATGTCAGAACAGTCGGCGTCTGTGAATCCATGTCCTACAACGGCAATGAATTCTTCAGTAATGCATGGCATGCTGAATGTTTGGCAGAACACCAGGGATATGTCGCTTGGAACCTTCGCAGACAGGGATAGCAATATCCCGTGCAAATCTCTTGATAACATATTATAATAACTACACCTTACAACCTCGGAGAACTCATGTTATTCTTTATCACTCATTGCATCGCAGCCATCTTTATCTGGACTGTCCTGCTAGCTGGCTTAATAGTTGCAATCTATACTTCAATATGTTCTGACCTTACAGTACGATTCAATCAGTTAGTCTTGTTTGCTGCTGTTGGAGATACCTTGATAGGTGCTGCGCTTATGAAGCTATTCATCGACTTGCCTCTCATGTAAGTTTATCAACAACCTATTATAATAACCACACACCGCAACTTAGGAGAACTTATGAAACCCGTACCACCACAATTACAACGCATGCTAGACCGAGACTATGGCAAAGACGGATGGAGATATGTCGGACATGAAGATAATTATATTGATATTCAATTCTATCTAACCGGTCATGTTATATCATTCAACATGTGGCACTACATGTAATTCTTCTATCAACCTATTATAATAACTACACACCACAACCTTGGAGATATTTATGTCTATCTTACCCGCTATTCTAACAATTATGCTATGGGCCGGCACTTCCTGTGCGGTCATCTTCTCACTCGAATTCTTATCAATATCATACAGGGGTGTATCACTAACTGGTGGAGAGTTGGATGAAGAATCAGAATCACCCTGGTATTGGAGACGTTTGGCAATTGCTAGCACATTGATTGCAATCATTGGTGATATTGGACTCTTGATAGTATTATCATAAGAGTCAGGGGCAGTAAGACCTCCTCGTGCAAAATGCGGGGAGGCATGTTATAATATATATGTACCCCATACTAAGGAGCCAACCATGACCAAACGTTACCTAACCGACAAACAACGAAAAATGTTAGCAAAAAAGCAGATTCAATTGCAAAACCGAATATATGCAAAAATCAAAGAGATGAATGGAAAATCTCAACCTCATGCAAAATAACCAATAACCTATTATAATAACTACACCTACTAACCTCATGGAGAACTATATGCCTCAATTCACAAAAGACCAAATCGCAGTACTACTCGCTAATCCTATCTATGTCGAACAAGCCATTCGTTTACTTGGAGCAAATCAAACCGCTGGTGAGATCAAAACCAAAGGCACACATTGCAAAAACGATATCGGGTTCAGTGCCGCATATTCTGTAACAGGTACACACCTCTATCAATTCGTCACCGGTACCGATGGCAATGGCAGACAGAAGTGGGAGCCAAAACACTTGGATCATCCAACTGCTGACCGTATCTATGCTAGATATATTCGTAATCATGGAGTCAAGAACAGTACAGAGCTAGCTCGTAAGATATGTCTTATCCATTGGAAACAACTAGGTGAACTATTTGATTGGGAAGTAACTAGTGAACTACCTGAAG
>CAACVD010000425.1_pt1 | contig 20637 bp, 26 predicted proteins | sample 2381771 | NCBI WGS metagenome assembly CAACVD01 (sample SAMEA5211965, study PRJEB30684) | marine metagenome | biome: Marine; feature: Epipelagic; material: Water | collected 2015-10-15 | depth 15 m | reverse complement strand
GGTTAGAGCTACGGTCTCATAAACCGTCGGTTCCTGGTTCAAGTCCAGGTGGGCCCACCAATCAATATAAGGAGAAAAAAATGATTGTAGAAAAACTTAAAGTTATTATGGAAGAGTTAGCATCCGCGACCGAAGAAGCAGAAAAGTGCGAATCGGGTAATGCATCAGCTGGCCGCAGATTAAGAAAGATTTCTATGAATGCAATTAAGGAACTTAAAGAATTGAGAGCTGTGATTTTGGAGCAGTCAAAACAATGAGAGATTATTTCTGGGGCTCTAAAGAGGAGGAGCAAGAAGTAGATCAGCCAATGTCTGTTCATGAGTACGCCAGTGAAACAAAAGCACACTCATCAACAGATAACAATGTTGTTGAATTTAGTCACAATAGAATATATTTTTATTCTGGAGTAACAAGGCCAAAGGTCCTGCACCTTAATAAAGGGATATTTAATTTAAATGTTAATATGTTATCGAAAACTGGCCCTTTGGAATATGAGCCTCCTCCAATTAAGCTTCACATAAATAGTTACGGAGGATCTGTATTTGCAGGCCTATCCGCGGTTGACTATATCAAAAATTCTAAAATTCCTGTACACAGTATTATTGACGGATGCGCAGCTTCTGCAGCAACATTAATGTCTTGTGTGGCAGAGAGAAGGTTTATGCACAAAAATGCATGTATGTTAGTGCACCAATTATCGGGTGTAATGTGGGGCAAATTTCAAGAAATGCAAGATGATATGCAAAATTCAGAAATGTTAATGCAGAAAATAAAGAATATATATAGAGAACACACAAAGATCCCAAAGAGAGAAATGGACAATATTTTAAAACATGATATCTGGTGGGAAGCTGAAAAGTGTCTTGAGTATGGATTAATAGACGAGTTAATATAATGGCAACTAGAAAAAAACCAAAAGAAAAAACATTAGAACAATCACTAGAGATTATATCAAAGTATATTGAGGTAGAAGGAAATGAGATCTTAAATTTTAAGAATCATAGAAAGCACAGACTTAGAGATAATGTTTTCAGATTTACTGTCGATTTAATATCGTTAGAATTCATAATTTCTTTAATGGAGGATGAAGAAGTAAAGAATGTTTATTGGAATACTAGTGTTCCTCCACCTGGTGGATCTATAGACAGTATATCTTTAAGATATAAAGTATATGTGGAGTATCACTAATGCCATCGTTAAGAACAATTCAAAATAGGCTACACAAAATTAAGGTTGAAATCATGGAAATTGAAGCTTCAATTGAACGAGCCGAATCAAATAATAAACCTCACTTTGCAAATAGATTAAGACTGATGATTAAAAAGAAATTAGAAAAAATTAATTCCCTATCAGATTTAGATTAATTGGTTTTACCATTATACATTTTGACCACTTCATATAAAAATAAAGCACTGGCATCCCAATTTGTCATAATTGAAACATGATGAAAGCTGTGAGCAGCCCAGAGTATACCAACAATTCTGTTGTTCAAGTCCATAACCGCTGAACCACTAGAGCCTCCTGTTGCCGGAATTGAAATCATCGCATTCGAAGCATCTATTTGGCCGCTGTATATACCCGTCATAATAGGAACTACAGGAGGATGATATATTCCTTCTGGTGATCCAATGTAGTATATTTCTTGTCCAACTCGCGGCCTGAACATGGAAAATTTAACACCCTGTTCTTTAAGAGTAGGTACCCAAAGCGCACACATATCTACACTACCTAATTTGTTGTCATGACTGGCCTTTATTATGTGAGCCTGATGTCCCATACCTTTATGATCAACTACCCTCACACTCTCTGAATATGAAGCTATTTTGTTTTCGTCAACCTCGCTCTCGCATACGTGTCCCGCAGTGATTACTATTGTTTGATTTTCAATTAAATCTACCACCATGCCACTACCCATTGAAGAAAATTCACCTTTAGGACAAAGACCTGGAATTTTTTCAACTATTGGAGTGCATTTTTCTATTTTTATGTTATGATATATCTTTACATAACTGCGAATTGGAGGTTCTACTTTCCGTTCCAGATTTATTGTTGTACAGCTTAGAAGGGTAGAAAAAATTAAAATAAATAAAAGTTTGCTTTTTCTTAACATACATAATAAATATATATGAAATTATATTTTATTTAAAAAGGAGAGAAAAATGACGTTCATCTTAACAATGATAACTATATTGTCAGTACCCACTTGCGGATACCAAACTGGCACCATATCAGATAATTTAAAGTTTGAAAAACCCACCACTGCTGAAGTAAAAGAAAAAATTGTCTATAAAAAGATACCCACTAAATGGGTAAAAACCGCTAAAAAATCTAATTAATAGTGCTAATATAAAATAGAAAAGGGCATATTTTGGCTAAAAAAACATACGTTCTAGATACAAGTGTATATCTGACAGACTCCAATTGTATAAAATCATTCAATAATAACGACATTGTGATTCCTCTTAAGGTGTTGGAGGAAATAGATAAGCACAAGAAAAGACAAGACTCGGTAGGGTCTCAAGCAAGATCAATCATTAGATTACTTGATTCTTTAAGGGACAAAGGCAGTCTATCTAAAGGCGTGAGGATCGACAAAGGGTTAGGAATTATAAGAGTTTCATCTTACAATCCACTCATTTTACCAGACGATCTAGACCTAGAAGATTCAGACAACCAGATTATCGCCACTGCACTATCAGAACAAGAGATCGCAATAAAATCTAGAAAAGTGGTTGTTGTATCTAGAGATATAAACATGCGCGTCAAATGCGACGCTCTAGGCCTGTTGACAGAAGATTATCAAGCGGAACAAGTTGTAGACAGAGCAGAAGGTTTATATACTGGTAGATCTGAAATATTAGTAGATGAACAAGATATTGACAGGTTTTATTCAGGTGATGAGATTTGGATTGACCCTTCTGAACATGCGTTGTCTCCAAATCAGTTTGTTATGTTGATATCAAATTCCAATGACAAGAAGACAGCCCTTGCAAGATTTTATGACTATAATAGGCCTTTGTCTAAAATAATAAAAAGTAATAAAAAGATTTGGAGCACCGAACCTAGAAACAAAGAGCAACAGTTCGCTTTTGATTTGCTGTTAGATCCATCCATACCAGTTGTGTCTCTGGTTGGAAAGGCCGGCTCCGGTAAAACTTTGTTAGCACTTGCTGCCGGCCTTGAGCAGACTTTTGGCCAAAACTCTATATACAAAAAAATTGTAGTAACAAAGCCCGTAGAGCCAGTAGGAAAAGATATAGGTTTCCTCCCAGGTTCAATGGAAGACAAAATGTTGCCTTGGCTAGCTCCGATACAAGACAATTTGCAGTTTCTAATGGGAGATGACAAGGCCACACTGGAACTGTACATGGAAAAGGGCCAAATCGAAGTAGAAGCCATGACTTTTATTAGAGGTAGGTCTATTTCAAATGCGTTCATAGTTATAGACGAGGTTCAAAATATGACGCAACACGAAATAAAAACAGTTCTGACTAGAGTTGGTGAAGGTACCAAAATAGTCCTAACTGGAGATATAGAACAAATTGACAACGTATATATAGACGCAACCAATAATGGTCTATCTTATGTTGTCGAAAGGTTAAAGGAAGAACAGATAACTGGTCACGTTACACTGTTGAAAGGGGAACGCTCAAAGGTGGCCACTATAGCAGCAACGAAATTATGAAAAATGAAAATTTACTAAAAGAGGTAATACCAACAGAGTCAGAACTGAAAGAAATAATAGTTAATTACGTGGGAAAAACTTTAAACCCAGATTCTGATGAAATCACTGTGGAGCAAATTATAGATGTTTTCGCGGATCAGTTTCCAGAGTTCTTGTTAGCATTGGCTGAGGAAAATTGGATAAATGGATACACTCAAGCACTATCTGATTCCCGAAAGATGGCAGCACCATCGGAGAATTTAAAGCATGACACTGAAGAGTTATATACAGAACAAAAGACAAAACAAATATAGTATTTCAGGAATACACGTAGAAGAATACGATACGCCAGAAAACCTATCTGTAAAAAAGACTGTTGAATCCGCCTTGAGTAGAATACCTCGGCACTTAACATCATATGTAAAACACATCAAAGTTGGCCCATACAGTGTTTTGAAGGATAGAAACATACAAGCAATGTACAAGGATAATACTATATACGCCACAAACATACAGAAAAGCTCTGACGACCTATTGGACGACCTTATACATGAGTTTGCTCATTCAATAGAGGATTATCGTAACAGTGATATATACGGAGACGGCAAGGTCGAAAAAGAATTTTTACTAAAGAGGGAGAAAATGTGGTCAAAACTAAAGTCTCGTGGTCTTGAATATGACTTAAATCCATTCTTAAATTCAAAATATGACAAAAATTTTGACCACTTTCTACATGGTGTGATTGGTTATGACACAATAAGGGCAATGACTAGAGACATTTTTTATTCTCCATACGCTTCAACTAGTCTTAGAGAATATTTTGCAAACGGCTTCGAGGCCTTTTTCATGAGAGAGGAAGTGAAAAGATTAAAAAGTATATCACCAGCTCTTTATGAAAAAATAATTATTTTAATGGACAATAAAGATGAATTTTGATATTATAGAAGAAACAGTAATTAAAAATAAGCTAATAATTAGATGCAAGATAGACATTAAACAATATGCATATGAAGATACTGTAATAATAAAAACTAAAGATGTTATTGAAAAACTAGCTGAAAGATATAATATAACATCTGTAGAAGTAGAAGATGAAATTTGGAACTACCTAAGAGGAAACAGGAGCAACTATGGAACTTGGCAATTTAAATTTAAAAAAGTTCAAGTTAAACCAGAACCAGAACCTGAGCCTGAGCCTGAGCCTGAGCCAGAACCTGAGCCAGAACCTGAGCCTGAACCTGAGCCAGAACCTGAGCCAGAACCTGAGCCAGAACCTGAGCCTGAGCCAGAGCCGGAGCCAGAACCTGAGCCAGAACCTGAGCCTGAGCCCACTCCGGCCCCGAAAAAAGACATTCGTCAAAGATTTAAAAAGTTAGTAAAAGCAAAGAAAGATTAAACATGCAAGAAGTAAAAAGAATAAGCTTTTCAGAGTTAAAGAACTGGAAAGAGTGTCCTTATCGACATAAACTGATTCACGTAGATAAATTACCATACTTTGAAGGAAACGAATATACAGCATTCGGTACAGCAATTCATCTAGTGTGTGAAAAAATTATACCAAAATCACAAGAAAACCCACTGTCTATATTTGAAAATGCTTTTTTAGAAGAATTAAAAACTTTAAAAGAGCAAGGAAAGCAACTGAACAATGATCTAGTATCAGACATGCGATCACAGGCCGCGCCAATATGTGAACAGGTAATTCCGGCTGTTAAGAACCACTTTGGTGAATTCGAGGTAGTTTCAGTTGAGGAGCAATTGTTAGAACCAATAACAGAGTTTGATTCTAAGGGCCGTCGCTTTAAGGGCTTTATAGACATGGTCATCAAAACACCAGATCAAAAATATCATATTATTGATTGGAAAACTTGTTCTTGGGGTTGGTCTAGAGACAAAAAGTCAGACCCTATGACAACATACCAGTTGACTTATTATAAAAATTACTTTTCCAAAAAACATTCAATTGATCCAAAGAAGATAGAAACTTATTTCGTACTACTTAAGAGAACAGCAAAATCTCAAAATGTAGAAGTCTTAAGAGTTACTTCTGGAGATAAAAAGACAGAGAACTCCTTAAAAGTACTGGAAAATGCTGTTATAAATATAGAGAAAGGCAACTACATTAAAAACAGGCTTAACTGTAAGTACTGTAAGTTTTACAAAACAGAACACTGCACATGAAAAAAAGAATATTAGTAATATCAGATTCACCACTTGTACCTTCAGGAGTGGGAACACAAACAAAATACTTTATTGACAGCTTAATAAAAACTGGAGAATTTAGTTTCTTTTGCGTTGCCGGGGCCATTAAGCATCAGGACTACAGAATGCAAAAGGTACAGCCCTGGGGTGAAGATTGGCTGATACTACCAGTTGATGGATACGGGAATCAAGAAACGATCAGACAGATTATCAATGATTATAAGCCTGATCTGCTTTGGTTCATGACGGACCCGCGATTCTACATTTGGCTTTGGGGCATGGACAGTGAAATCAGAAAGAATGTTCCAATGATTTACTATCATGTATGGGACAACTATCCATATCCTACATTTAACAAAAAATATTACGACTCTAATGACTTAATTTGCACAATTAGTAAAGTTACAGATGACATAGTAAAAACAGTATCACCTACAGTCAAGAGTATCAGGGTCCCGCATGCGGTAGATACAAATATTTTCTGCAAAAAAAGCGAAAAAGAAAATCTTGAAAAAAGAAAGATAGTATCTGAACTTCATGAAGATAAACTCATATTCTTTTGGAATAATAGAAACGCAAGAAGAAAGCAGTCAGGTTCTTTAATCTTTTGGTTCAAAGAATTTTTAGATATTGTTGGTCATGATAAGGCTTGCCTCATCATGCACACAGAACCTAAAGACCCTAATGGCCAAGACCTTCTTGCAATAATGCAAAATCTAAATTTAACAAATGGAGAAGTTTTAATATCTCAGCAGAAAATGTCTCCTGAAGATTTGTCAGTTGTTTACAGCGCAGCAGACTGCACTATCAATATAGCTGATGCTGAAGGTTTTGGATTGGCAACCTTAGAATCTTTAGCATGTGAGACACCTATTATTGTAAATATGACTGGTGGCCTACAGGAACAGATAACAGATGGTGAAGATTGGTTTGGGTTTGGAATCGAACCATCATCAAAAGCAATTATAGGGTCTCAAGACGTACCATGGATTTACGAAGACAGAATTTCAAAACAAGATTTTATTGATTCTATGGTTAAGTTTTACAATCTGACAAAAGAAGAGAGAGAAGAAATGGGACGTAAAGGAAGAGCACACGTACTGAAGAATTACGGATTTGATTCTCACGGACAGCAGTGGTACAAGGTTATCACAGAGGCCATGGAAGAGTTTGGATCTTGGGAAAATAGAAAAAATTACAAGCATTGGAGTTTTGAAGAGTTATGATAAGAATCTTAATTGAAGCACCAATTCTGACACAATCTGGCTACGGAGAACATTCTAGGTTGGTCTATAAGTCTTTAGATAATATCGACGGAGCAGAGCTGTTTGTTAATCCGTTGAATTGGGGCAAAACGGGATGGACAGCTGACATTGAACCTGACCTTAAGGCTAGAATACATAAGTCAATTTCAAAATTTAGAAAAGACCACGAAATTCAAAAAAAGAATAATAATAAACAATTTTTTGATATTCAAGTTCATGTGGGTATTTTGAATGAGTTTGTAAAAAAATCAACAATATCTATTAGTGTAACAGCCGGAATCGAAACAGACAGAATGGCACCAGAATGGATAAAGAAAACTTGGGAAGGTATAAATAAAGTAATAGTACCATCCAGTCATGCCAATTCTGGATTTGATACTTCTTACACAATTGTAAATGAAGCAACTAACCAAAAAGTAAAAGAGTTGACATCCTGCCCATCTATGGAGAGAAATGTAATCCCATATCCAGTAAAAGAAATCGAACAAAAGGTTCTAGATTTCAATACAACAACTGATTTTAATTTTCTTTCTGTTGCTTTAATGGGTCCAAGAAAAAATTTAGAAAATACCATAAAGTGGTTTATTGAGGAGTTTCACGATGAGAATGTTGGACTGATTTTAAAAACAGCATTTAGCTCAGGATCAACAATGGATAAGAAAGCAACAAAAGAATATCTTCAAAAGATAACTAACCCATTTAAAGATGCTAAGTGTAAAGTTTACTTGTTGCATGGAGATTTATTAGAATCAGAAGTACATTCTTTGTATTTGAGAGATGATGTGCACGCTTATGTAAATATTGCCCATGGTGAGGGTTACGGTCTTCCTATTTTCGAGGCAGCATATAGTGGTCTCCCTGTTGTTGCAACAGATTGGTCCGGACACCTAGACTTCCTTTCTGCACCTTTCAAGGAAGGTAAGAAAGTAAAAGAGAAAAAGCTTTTTGCAAAAGTTGACTTTCAATTGGGAGAGATCCCAGAGCAAATGATCTGGAAAGATGTAATACCAAAAGGTTCACAGTGGGCCTATCCACTGGAGAAATCCTACAAGAAGCAACTTCGCAACGTTTTTAAAAATCATGGAATGTACAAAAAGTGGGCAGAAGCTCTGAAGAAGAATATTTTAGAGAACTATACTGAAGAAAAAATATTGAAACAATACAGACATGTAATCCTGGGCCCATCAGCATCTTCAAGATTAGGAAATAACCAGCACCAAGAGTGGATAAAATCAAACACGGAGATAAGACTGTTATAATATGAAGAATTTAATAATAATATCTGATTTTTTTAAAGAAGACTATGAAAAGTCTGATGTTCCGTGTGGGGGAGCAGAATTAAACGATAACGTGCTTTTTGAACATCTGGAATCTTTGGGAATTGTAAAAGCAAAGATACACTCTAATGAGCATGAGCTAAGATTTATGCTGCATTATTTAGAACAAAACAAAGACTGTACTTTCTTAATTAGCAATTTTGCAAACCTCCACTTCAGAGCTTTGGCCTATTTACAAAAGAATTGTAAATATTTTATTTATGAACATGATTACAAGTTTCATAAAAGTAGGAATCCGATTAATTATACGGACTTTGTGGTACCTGAAGAAGAATTGATAAACATCAACTTCTTTAGAAGTGCTCAGCAGCTGATTTGCTTAAGCAAGTTGCACAAGGACATCTTTGAAAAGAATCTAAGAATGAGTGATATTCATAATACAACTTGTAGTTTGTGGTCCGACGAAGACTTAGACTACATAAAATTTTTGTGCCAAACAGCAGATAAGAATAATAAAACAGCAGTAGTTGATACTGAGAATCCGATAAAAAGGAAAGCAGAGTGTGTAAGGTTTTGCAAGGAATCAGGACTAGACTACGACCTGATATCTTCAAAGGATTATAAACACTTTCTAGAGATAATGTCAGAGTACGAGAGCATTGTTGTTTTACCTGGCCACCCTGAACCAACACCTAGAATAGCTGTAGAGGCCAAGATGCTCAATTGCAAGCTATATTCAAACCCAAGAACGCTTGGTGTAGCGCACGAAGATTGGTTTAAGCTAAACGGAGAGGAACTAATAGAAGAAGTCAGAAACATCAAAAATAAGACGCTAGACTACATAACAAGGAAAATAACAAGTGAAGTATAATATTTTTACAGTTTTAAATGAGGGTTACGAAAGATTCGGTTTGATATTTCTAAGTTCAATTATTGATAATTTAGACTTGGATAAAATTGGAAACATTTTCGTATATGATACAGGCCTGTCAGAGGAGACTGTAGAAAAGTATTCAGTCTTTGACAAGGTTAAGGTGGTCCCATCTGGCATCAAGACAGATTCTGACAACAGTGTTCATGGTAAGACGTGGCAAGAAAATGTTTATTCAAAAGCAAAGTTGCTAAAGCACTGTGTAGAAAATCAAGAAAGTTTTTTGCCAACGGTTATGGTGGATGCGGACAGTATATTTGTGAAAGAATTTTTTCACTTGGTAGATCTAGACAGTCAGTTAGTTTTATGTAAGAGGTCACCCCGAGGTAGAGCGAAAGGCCACATCAGCACTTCTTCCCATATAGGTAGTTTTTTTAGCATAAACGAAAGGTCCGAACAAACCACTGAATTTTTAGACTTTTGGATTGATAAGATAAATTCAGCATCAGATAGACATCCATTTACCGGCGCTTACATGGCTAAAGAGTCTCCTTCCCTAAGTTCTGCATATGAGGAATTTAAAGATAAAATGAAGTTAGCAGATCTACCAGAGCCTACAATATCAAATATAGAAATGTTCCCTCCGAAAGAAGCGGTGATATATCACTTAAAATCAGATGCTGGATACATGACCGTTGAGGCAAGAACCTTTCAACCTAGAGCTAGATACTATACTCAAAGGTATTTGGCATGAAAACAAAAGTTAATCTAGTAATGGCCGAGTTCGGCTCGAAAAGACAAAATTCAAATCAGTCAACTTTCGAATCTTTAAATGTTGGCAGAAATAAATTCAATCCAAGTTTAGATTCTTTCTTATCACACTTCAGTAATTTTCCAGATGTAGATCTTTCAGTGACAATTTATACAGATCAAGATTATAAAATTGATGACCCAATAGTTCAGTTTGTTAAGAAACAACCTTTCTATGATTCCTCACACCCTAGGTTTGGGTGGAGGTGCAATGATTACTATAAAGTTCTGGCACTTTTGGAAAGCGACGCAGATATAGCAATATCTTTAGATTCAGATATGATGATTGTTTCCCCAGAGGTCAAAACAATAATTCCAATAACTCAAAAATTTGGTGTGACGTTGCCAATAAATCCTAGAATGCTTGTTAAGCATGATGGCAACATTGGTCAAGATGGGTGCACCACAAGGACATACGACGAATCGAACGGTAATGGTTTGTCTACGAATATGAGTCCTATATCATTTGACACAAAAAATGATAGAGCTAGAAAACTGTTAGAAGAATATTGCAACCAGATGATAAAGGATCCAGTTCGCGGCCCTTTAGCAATGTGGAGGGCCCAGTGGGAGTCAGAAGTAAATCCATATGTCCTACCAGTACAGTGGTGCGTCTGTAATCAAGATTGTGGAATCGGAAATGAAATAATGTTACATTTAGGGAACCAACCAGTGATTGATTATTACATGAAAGAGAAAAGCTGACATGTGCAGCTTTTTGGGTTTGAACTTTGAGCCAGAAGATTTCGATTATATAAACGAGTTCAATGTTAAAAGAGGTCCGGACAATACTAGTACGCTTAGTTTTAAGGGCCATTACTTTGCGCACAACCTATTAAGCATCACCGGTGAGTATACTGAACAGCCTTTTGTCAAGGAAGACGTTGTAGCGCTGTTTAACGGTGAAATATACAATTTTAAATCTTTTGACATTCCCTGTAAAAGTGACGGTGAGATAATCATACCTCTCTATCAGCAGTATGGTGAGTCTTTTGCTAACAAACTGGATGGAGAGTTTGCGATAGTTATATATGATTTCGCAAAGAAACAGATAGTATTCACAACCGATGCGTTTGCCACAAAGCCATTGTGGTATTCTTTCGAAGAAGAGAGGATGGGTTTTGCATCTTATAAAAGTGTTTTAGATAGGTCTGGATTTTGGAACTCAGAAAAACTGAAGGCCAATACAACCATGGTATTTGATTCGGAGACACATGAATTAAAGCAAACATTTCAAAATTATAATTTTGATTTATCCCAACACAAAGAGTCTTACGATGACTGGCTAGAGGCTTTTTCAGATTCTATTAGGAAGAGAACTAGTAATCTAAGAGAGAAAGTCTATATAGGCCTTAGCAGTGGATATGACTCTGCAGCTATAGCCTGCGAGCTTGTAAATCAGTCCGTGCCATTTAAATCTTATTCAATAAAGGGAAAAGAAGACGAAGATATAATATTGCAGCGTCATAGTCTTTTGAAACAAGAATCCAAAGAAGTAGAGATGATTTACCTTACAAGGAAAGACTACGCTAACTCTAGGGTAAACCTAAAACAAAAAGCAGAAGAATTTGAATACAAGATAAAGCGCAACGGAAAAATAACAAAAGATGAAATGATGTCGGATGACAAAGGTGCTGTGGGCCTTTATCACATTTCAGAAAAAGCAAAAAAAGAGGGATACAAGATTTACTTATCAGGCCAAGGAGCAGATGAAATATTTTCTGACTATGGCTTTAAAGGTAACAAAATATACCAACACAGTACTTTTGGAGGCTTGTATCCGGATAATTTAGAGTTTGTTTTTCCATGGAATAGTTTTTATGAGAGCACTCAATATTCTTATCTTGGTAAGGAAGAAAATGTGCCTGGCGCCCTTGGAATCGAAGGTCGGTACCCATTTCTAGATAATCGAGTCGTGCAAGAATTTTTGTGGCTTTCACCGTCTTTGAAAAATAGTAATTACAAATCAGTATTGCGTGAGTATTTAGTTAAGAACGAGTTTCCTTTTAAGGAAAATGAAAAGGTAGGCTTTAGTTGTGACTACGGCTTACTTTAGGAGGACATGTTATGGCATACAGTAAAGAGGTGTTAGATCACTATGAAAACCCTAGAAATGTGGGAACTTTAGATAAGGAAGATGAATCAGTAGGTACCGGCCTCGTCGGTGCACCAGCTTGCGGCGACGTGATGCGGCTACAAATAAGAGTCTCTGAAGATGGCACCATTTCAGACGCAAAATTTAAAACTTATGGGTGCGGCTCAGCAATCGCTAGTTCATCACTCGTAACCGAGATGATCAAGGGTATGACCCTAGAAACTGCCCTTGAGATTAAGAACAAGGAAATAGCAGACCACTTATCTTTACCTCCTGTAAAAATACATTGTTCAGTTTTGGCCGAAGACGCTATTAAGGCGGCTATCGAAAACTACAAGAGCAAGAAAGGAGATGGGTAAAAAAGTACAGTTCGGGTGCTATTATGCAGCCTATAAAAATGAAAAAGCAACAAGATTTGTTCTAGAAAATTTTAGAAAACATTTTCCAGAAAATCCAATACTTTTAATATCAGATGGCGGAGATGACTTTTCTCATCTTGCTAAAGAATTTAATTGTGGATATGAGCATCTTCACAACATATTTGAACCAAAAGAGGATATGTATTGTTCTGTGAGAATGCTGGAATACTGGAAAAGATTAAAGTTATCGGTAGACTATTGTAATAAAGATTATTTGATGATCCTTGAAGATGATGTATATATCAGAGACTACTTTGAAATAAATAGGCACTTCAATCTTTGCGGATCCAGATTAGGTGCCGAGCTGGGCCTTTCAGATACTATAAAAAAAGAAATAAAAGATTTTACATTTAGAGATGTTAATAATTATGGAATGTGTGGAGGCTCTTTCTTTAATACAAGAATATTTAACAAGATATATCACGATGTGATACTAGATATTAATAACAACCATGATGAAAAGATTAAGTCCGAAACGGATGAATGGTGCTCTTTAGGATCAACAGATTCTAACATAACTTATCATTTTTGCATAAGAGGGTATTTTTATGAGCCCAACCCATGGATGATAGAAGTTAGAGAAAATAGAAAAGAGTGGAAGAACACAGATTACCCAATCGTACACGAGTACAAGGAGAAGTATTAACATGTCGAATAAAGTGGAAGGAAGAAGTTTTAGCAGTAACACAACTAAACTGTTAAAGCATTTAGATAAATTAAAAGTAATACAGGAAAACAAACCGCCAAGCCCAGTGATGGCCCACATATCAATAATAAATGCGTGCAACCTTACATGTTCTTTTTGTTGTTTTGCCAACAGGGACTTGACTGACAGGTTGCCAACTGACAAGATTCTACAAGCACTGGACTCGTTTAAAAAAATAGGGGTTACTGGGGTTGAGTTTACCGGAGGTGGTGAACCTACGCTGCACCCAGATTTTCCAAAGATAGTGAAGTATGCATACGACTTGGGCTTCTCTTTGGGTATATGTACAAACGGAAAGATACTTGGTAAAAAAGGCCGTTTTGACAAAGAGATTATAAGTATGTTTTCTTGGGTCCGTCTAGGGATGTACGGCTTTTACGAAGGATATGATTATAACCTTAGCGTCTTTGAGGGCACGAACACAACCATCTCTGCAGCATACGTTTGGGACGAGAACTTAGATACGTCGAATAATCCTAACATCACAGGTGATTGGTCAGACTTGAAAAAGAAAACTCTTTCTAAGAAATTTCAAACTAGTGAAAACTTTATACGCATGCTTAACTGGGTCGAGGATAACAAAGTACCAACCAGAATTGCATTTAATGCAATAAAAGATGTAAAAGAGACACAAAAAGATATAGAATCAATTAGAAAAGTTTTGCAAAAATACGAAGAAGATAGAGGTGAGCCATTGAAATCAGCCTTTTTATCTGATTTTAACTTTAAGGGTGAAAGAAGAAATGACAATTGCTACATGCACATGGTTAAGCCATTTTTATTTACAGATGGATATATATATGTCTGCCCGTCCGCGGAGTTATCACTAGAAAATAACTACAACTATGTACCTGAGTCGCAATTTATGGTATGTGACATAGATGGGATAGAAGAGTATTATTCAAAACCGGCCCATGTTCGTAAGCATGCTTGCCATTATTGCAAATATGCTATGCAAAATGAGCTGATAGACGACATTGTTGCAAAAACTGATCACAACGATTTTGCATAGTGAGGAAAAATGACAAACTTATTCGATAAAGACTACTACGAAAACGGAGTGGAAAAAGGAATTTCTGGATACACCAACTATAGGTGGATGCCAACGAGATCTATACCTGAGGCCATTGAAATCAAAAAAAGTTTCGATTTCAAAACCTGTGTAGATATTGGGTGCGCAAAGGGATTCTTGGTTCATGCGTTAAGAATTTTGGGCTGTGATGCTTTTGGTGAAGATATAAGTGAATATGCAATAGAAAATTGCCATGAAAAAGTAAAGCCTTTCTTATCAACAGAGACAGACAAGAAATATGATTTATTAATATGTAAAGATGTCTTAGAACACGTCCCACAGGAACAGCTACCAACATTACTAAAAAAGTTCTTACCCAGGGCGGATCAATTTTTCTTTGTAATTCCATTGGCAGACAATAACTTATTTAGAATAAGAGAGTACGAGATAGATATTACACATGTAACAAAAAAAGATGAAGAATGGTGGATTAACTTATTTAGAAGCTGTGGGTTTTTTCTAAAAGACTTTTCTTACTCAATGGGCCCAATAAAAGAAAAGTGGGTTAGTGAGGATCCATATGGTAATGGATTTTTTGTCTTAGAAAAAAGGATAAAAGATGACCAATTCAATTGAAATAGAAGACCAAGACATAACAAAAGATCATAAACAGAGAAATTTAAGAAGTATATACCTAACACCTTCAAACGCAGTAGGGTATAGAGAATATGATGATAAACCATACGACTTATATGCGATTAAATTTGGAGAAAGAATCGCATATATATGCAGTAAATTTGACAAAGATATAAAAATTTTAGACATAGCATGTGGAACTGGCAGGTATTTTCACAGATTAAGCAATGTGCAAGAGTTACATGGAATAGACTTTTCGGTACACATGTTAGAGAAAGCAAAATCACCAACAAGAATATCAAACATAAAGTGGTGGAACGAAGTTGACGTAAAGTTGTTCTGTAACACTGCTGACGACTATTGCAGAAACGCCAAGACGGGATATTACGACTTTATATACTCTATCGGAGCTATTGCGGAGTATGGGTACCCAGAAGGTATTGTGGGCACTAAACAACTTTTTAATAACATGGCCAGAATTTTAGCAAAAGGTGGTACTTGCATATTTACAGTTCATGAACAAAATTTTACAACAGAGCAGATAAAACAATTTTTAAGTAAGACCTTGATGTCTAGTATGGACACAAGCTATGAGGAAGTTTCCTTTGGGGATTGGTCACACACAGTTGTAACAGTTAGGAACGTGTGATATGAAAAAAGTTTTAATGGTAATGGCACATCCAGATGATGAAATTATCTTCGGTTGGCCTATATTGCAGAACAAGAACATAGATAAAAAAATACTGATATGTTCGTCAGATTTTAATAATCCGGAAAGGGCATGGTGTAAAAACAGAAAACAGGCCCTCTACGAAATAGGCTCCTTTGTGGGGAGCGAAGAGACTGTTTGTTTAGATTATAATTCAGAATTCTATAGACAACCAACTAGACCTATTCCTGGAAATGCTCCTGAAGCTGATGGTAAAGTCGCTGGTCCTTGGAGAAATATGTGCACAGATTTCGTAGAACATATAAACAGAATGTCAGGTGACTGTGATGCTATTTTCACGCACAATCCATATGGAGAATATGGCCACATTGATCATTTGGTGCTGTTTGACTTGGTTGTAAAGAATACGGAGAAGCCAATAATAATAACAGACATTAGGCAAGATTCTAACTGGTCTCATGTGACTTCAAACTCTGAAAGAATCAATCGAATATATTACGCAAACCCGGTCCGACAAGGCTGTAAGATAGACAGGGTACTGTTAGACTTCTGTAAAATGAAGTACGAGGCTCAAAACGCATGGACTTGGAGTGATCCGGTAATAACTACGTGTAGTTTGTATAAGATTTAAGGAATTAATATGAGTAAAATTTTAGTTATAGATTGTGGGGGAGGTACCGGCAATCGACTGCAAAACATGGTAAATGGTTTTTATTTTAAAGAAAAGTATGGATATTCAAAAATGTATTTTGCATGGAGGAACCAGTGGTCTTTCACTGGACGCTATGAGGACTTCTTTGAAAAGACAAGTGAGTTTGAAGTTATAGAAGAATTAGATAGAAACTACCCACCATCGATATGGCATTCTGGAAATATATTCCCAGAAGGATACACACAGCAAGACTTTACGACAATAATACCTACAAATGTACCCTGCATGGTTCATTTGATGGAACAAGACGTGAACGCTGTAATAAAAGAATCTGATATTTTTCCTCCCATGGGCGCCCAAAAGGCTTTGGAAATTATAAAGAATAAAATGCCAGGACCATCTGATAAAGTATCTAAAATTGTAAATGAGTTTATGAATGATAACAGCCTTCAGGTAGATAGCTTCATTGGAGTTCACGTCAGGAGGACTGACAAACTAGGCCACGGACCTGATGATAGTTACTATGAAAATCAGATAGCGAATATTCTAAGAGAAGAGCCGAACATGAAGTTCTTTTTATGCTCTGACGATCCACAAGTAGAACACAGGCTAAAGTCTATTTTTCCAAATAACATAGTAAACAGAGAAAAAGATCCTGACAATGCCCCGCGTCCAATGATTGGGCACTTTGAGCCGGGCCATAACTTTATACCGTATAATAAACAACTAGATGAAGTACTTGATTCTATATGGCCTAAGTCCAACACTTCTCCGCCTGACTGGTGGACTGAGGAGAGATCTCTCACTCCGGGAAAAAAACTCTACAATGCGATTAGAACAAAAGAATCGGTACTGGATGCGATTGTTGATTTTTTTATTTTATCTAACTCGCAACAGATTCTAAACTCAGTAGGTACCTTTTTTGCCATGGCAGCTAGAATCAGCCACGTTAGAAAGTTTTAGTCTTTTAGATTTTATAGACATTTAAACATATTTACATTATAGACATCAACGGAGGAAGGACGTTGAAGAATAACTTTCTAAATAGAGAACTGTATGACTATGATATCAGTAAATATAAAATAAGAGAATACATGCAAGACTTGTTTGGAATAGACAAGTTGGAAGATATACACCTGCAGAGACTTGACCTCATGCCCGGGGGTGACTTTTACAAAAACCACGTCTTATCAAACGACGTAGATATGAGCTTCCACAAAATTTTTTATAAAAAGATGAACTCACCGTGGACAGAATTTTTACAAGAATATGAGAGATTTATCTGGGAAAATGTACCTAAAGTAATAGGAGAATCATTTTTATATCAAAAGACTCCATCTTTTAGAATCCACCTACCAGGCATGATGGCCGTAAGTGAATTTCACTGTGACACTGATGAAAATTACAATCACCCCATTGGGGAAATAAACTTTATAATGCCATTGACAGATATGTGGGACACTAATGCGGTCTGGGCTGAATCTGAAAGAATGAAAGGTGACTATAAACCTATGAATACAAACTTTGGACAGTTGCTGAAATTTAATGGAAACATGTGTCGACACGGAAACAAGACCAATCAAACCTCAAAAACAAGGATGAGTTTCGACTTTAGAGTTCTACCAATATCCTGCACCCCTGCAAAAGGTATGAATCCTGTGAAATTTAACTCAGGATCAGTGTATACTAAAGCAAAATGGGAAGCAGGAGGTTATTACAAACTATATGATAAAACTAGTTGAAGACACAATTGACAATAAAGATATAGATAGGTTAGTTCAATGGTTACAGACATATCCAAGACTAACAAAAGGGCCAGTTACTGAGCAATTGGAATCTAAATGGGCAAAAGAGTCTGGTACAAAATATTCTGTATTTTGCAACTCTGGATCCTCTGCAAACCTACTGATGTTACAGGCATTGTTAGAGTCTGGAAGGCTTTCACAGGGTGATTCTGTGGTTGTTCCTGGGCTAGCTTGGGCAACTGACCTAGCACCAGTCATACAACTTGGGTTGAACCCAATTATTTGTGACGTGAACCTCGAAGATCTTTCGGCCGACCTGGGGGATCTAGAAGGTATATTTAAGTCTCTTAAGCCCAAAGCACTTATTTTGGTTTCTGTACTTGGCTTAGTTCCGGACATGACCGAGCTGACAAAGATGTGTGACAAGCATGACGTCATACTTCTGGAAGATGCTTGCGAGTCAATGGCATCGAAGCATCAAGGCCAAGGACTGGGAACTTTTGGTCTTATGTCTAGTTTTTCAACATACTTTGGTCACCACATCTCGACCATAGAAGGAGGGTTTGTTTGTACAGACAACTTTGAAATGTATGAGATGTTAAAAGCAGTCAGAAGTCACGGTTGGGCAAGGGACTTATCAGAAAAAACAAGAGAGAAGCTGAAGAAAGAATGGAAGGTTTCAGAGTTTGATTCCCTATATACATTTTATTATTCAGGATTCAACGTAAGATCGACGGACTTACAAGCCTTTGTGGGATTGTCTCAAGTAGACAAGTTAAGCCCCACTTCTGTTATTAGGAATAGAAACTATACCCTATATCAACAAAACATAAAAAACGATTACTGGAGTCCTGTTACCCGCCCAGGAGACTTTATATCTAACTTTGCATACCCGATTATACACCCCAACAGAAATGAGATAGTTGAAAGGTTGCAAGAAAACAAAGTAGAGGTCCGGCCACTTATCTGTGGATCAATGGTGAGTCAACCTTTTTACAGGAAGAAGTTTGAACATAGAGAGTTAAAAAACTGTAATATCGTCGACAAGTTCGGCATGTATATACCAAACCATCCAAAAATGACGCCTGAAGACATCATTTTTGTATCACAAATAATTAACAAATGTATTTAATATCAAGGAGAGAATTCACATGAACAAAGTATACACTACGTTACAAAATTGTAGAGTCTGTAAGTCAACAGATATGCAAGAAGTAATAGCAATAGAAGACCAATATTTATCACCAACTTTCGTAAAAACTAACGAAAATAACCCAATATCAAAAATCAAGGTGCCCCACACGCTTATGTTGTGCAACCATTGCAGTCTTTTGCAATTAAAAGAAACAGTAGAACCAGATCTGCTCTACAAACAGTATTTCTATAGATCTTCAACAAATGATATGATGAGGGAAGATTTGAAGAAAGTTGTAGATGACGTTATGACTAGAGTCGAGCTTAACCCGGGAGACTCAGTATTGGACATTGGAGCTAATGATTGTACAATGATATCTTACTTTCCAGACTTTTTGGATAGAAATGGCATTGAGCCGGCCGAGAACATTGATTGGTCCTCTGTGGACCCAAGCATTACAATTGTAAATGACTACTTTACAAGAGAGGCTGTGGACAAGGCAGTGGGTGATGGTAAGGTTAAGGTATTTACTTCCTGTGCAATGTTTTATGACATTGACGATCCGAATGCTTTTGTCGACACAGTAAAAAGAAAACTACACAAGGATGGAGTGTTCTGCATACAGCTGAGTTACTTACCGGCTATGTTGGTTAATTTAAACTTTTATGATATTTGCAATGAGCACTTGGAGTACTATTCTTTGACTTCCCTTCAGACACTAATGTCTAGGCACAATCTAGAAATATTTGACGCGGAAGAGAATCATGTAAATGGTGGAAGTGTGAAAGTTATGATTACACATTCTGAAAACAAAAGAGAAAAGACGGAAAACCTAAAGAGGCTGTACAAAGTAGAGGAAGAAATGAACCTTGAATCCCCAGATACCTATAAAGATTTCCATAATAAAATTATTGAGATGAAAAACAAGGTCGCAGACCACATTCAGTCAGAGATCAACATGGGAGAACTAGTTCTAGGCCTAGGAGCCTCAACAAAAGGGAACATGCTCCTTCAGCTCTTTGGCCTAACAAAGGACAAGATTCCTGCAATAAGCGAGAGAAACCCTGACAAGGTGGGTTTGAGAACGCTGGGAACAGATATAGAGTTGATATCAGAGGAAAAAGCCCGGTCTCTGGGCCCTTCTTGCATGCTGGTGCTGCCATGGTACTTCAAGAAAGAAATAGTCGCAAGAGAACAGGACTATATTGATTCTGGAGGAAGTTTGCTGATGCCAATGCCCTATCCTCACCTTATCACAAAAGATGGAGAAGTTAGATTGTGAGCATATTTTCGGAGAGTTCTATTGCAAAAATGAGCAACTTGTCGTCAGAACCTTCGGTTTATGAGTCTGTATTGTCCAGTTCAGAAATAGAAGAGCTAATCGCAATAGAAAGTTCCAGTAGTGGCAACGTGATGGTAGATCGAGCAGACTCTCGGAAGACAGAAGTAGACTGGTCAACCAGGGCGAAAGAAATTGT
>CAACVD010000423.1_pt1 | contig 20680 bp, 18 predicted proteins | sample 2381771 | NCBI WGS metagenome assembly CAACVD01 (sample SAMEA5211965, study PRJEB30684) | marine metagenome | biome: Marine; feature: Epipelagic; material: Water | collected 2015-10-15 | depth 15 m | reverse complement strand
TCTTATAGTAGACCCATAAGCGTATGCTTTTTGGGTTTTATTTTTAGTTTTCATCTGTTTCTTCTCCTAAAGTTTCACCATACCATGCTTCTATAGCTGGCTCTTGCCCTTTCTTTATTGTTTCTATGGCAGCAAACTGAACTATTAAGGCTTCAAAAGTCTGCATGTCTTGAGGCCGTATCTTCTCTGGAAAGTACATCATCTTTTCCATAATTTGTGCGGCTTCTTTACTTTGCAATGCAAGTAAGAAAGTATCTGAATTATTCTTTTGTATTATTCTAATTGCTAATTCAGATGCAATGTATGTAGGACTAACCATTTCTCTTGCAATATTGTAAGCACGACTTAATACCTCGTTAGGGTTCATGCCTCTTGCTGAAGCGTCACTTGCTATGGCAACAGCTTGTTTACTAGCAACGTATTCCATTATGTTGCTGAGATGGTCGGTATGCTTTTTATCTATTCCTATCTTACCCAAATTCTTTACTATGTCAGGGTCATTCAATGCTTCTATCATACCTAAAGCATTTGTGTACTCTGTTACAAGACCTACGTCATCACCTTGAAGTTGATTGATAAGAGACTTTGCCTCTGACGAACCCATGATACGGGTTGAACGTTGACCGCCTATCTCTTTGAGTGCGCCGTAAGCCATCTTATATGTGGCTTCTTTAAACAGTTCGTCTAAGTCTGCCCCTTCAAGAGCAGGGTCTTTTGCAAACTGAGTTATAAACAACTCTCTTACGGTATCAATATCATCATTCCCAGCAATAAATCTGTCGTAAAAGTCTTTGTTACTTGTTATACCTGTCAAAGCCCTAATGTTAGACAGTGCTTGAGTTTCTCTCCGTTGTGCTATTTTAGTTTCGTTACCTATTCTATCAACCAAAACATCAAATTCATTTTTAGCAAGTTTACCCTGTTCGTGATATTTTTGACCTCTAGCAACAACCTTATCTATTTTACGTTCTTCAACTATCATAGCTGTTAAGTCAATTAAAGACTCTGTTCGCTCGCCAGCACCACCACCTGTCACATTTATCTGCAGTTTTTCAGCGGTTAGTTGGTCAAAGTTATCGTATGTATCCATAGAGAAAGCTTGCGGAAGTTTACCAGAACGTGTACCCGGAGCAGGTAACTGCTTTGTGATGTTGTTAGCCCACGAAGCATATACTACTTCTTCTGTAAGCTGTCGTATAACCTCTAGTGCTTTACGTCCATCTTCTGTATCTAGGTCTATGTAAAGTTCTCCGTTAGTAGCCCCTATATGTTCACCGAATAGTTGTTCTAGCTGGGCTATATCCTGTCCTATTCTGTGCTTAGTGCTAGCAATTAACTCAGGACTTGTTGACCCTGAGAGAACAGTTGCTATTTTCTCACCTGTCTTAGACAGTAAAGTATAAGGGTCTTCGTTTCTATATAAACCAGAGAAAGGCCCCGAATCTAAATCTATTTTTTCAGCCTGTCTAGATGTTTGTAATTTTTGCAATATAGTACCGGGACGTGTAGGGTCCTTCGAACTTGAATACATCTCTCTAACAGTTGCTAAAACTTCGTATCCTTCTGGGTCAGAAGCTTTCATAGCATCATCGATAGTTTTTTGAGCATCTTCAAACTGTAGAGATACAGAGGGATTATTTACTTTATAACCGTAGTCTCTAAAAGCCCTGCGAAGCTCTTCCGCCTCTTCTATGTTTGCTCTTGCAAATACATTTAAACTACCTGCTTCGTGTAGAAACAAACCAAACTTTACAGGGTTCTCTTCGTACAGATTATTTGCGTAGTCAATAACTTGTTGTATGTTAGCTTCAGACTTACCCTGCGCTTGAAGAGACAGTTTCATCTGCTCCATTATCTCAGATAAACCATCCTCACCAAATTCAGATAAACGGCGTTGCACCATTTCTTCAAACATCTTCATGGCACGTTTGCCTAGATGACCAGAGAAATAGGTTGCTTGAGGACCAAAAAACTTCAGTATTTCTTTCTCTTCAGAAATACGAAGCATATCACTTACAAACGGAGCGATGTCTATGCCCGGATTCTCTGGTCTGTTTGCAACGAATGAACGGAATGAATCATAAGCCTCATCGCCCATCTCTGCTAAAGCTGAATATCTTGTATTTAAAACTGCTTCTGCCGCTGTTGCAGTTGCTTTCTGATGAGCTATCTTATCATCTCGCATACCTTTAACTTGGTCAAGTCTTACAGATAAACCATCTAACGCAGCAGCTTGAAGACGGCTTACTCTTTCCATTTTTTTAGATACTTGCCCTAGCTCTGCAGCACGTTGCTCACCTACTGTAGGCGCACCGCCTGCTTGCGGGATAGACAAATTTTCTCTTATTAGTTTTTGAACACGAATAGCATCTGTCATAAAATTTTCGTTTAACTGCAAACCAGCATCTGACGTTACACTTTTTACCATCAGATTAATTTGATTGTCTAACGAAGAATACTCCAGTTGTACCATAGCCTCTACGTTGGCAACACTGTTCTTAGCTGTTTGAACTAACTCTCTCATCTTTGCTTTTGAGTTAGGATTTGCATAAGTCATAACATGTTGTTCGAAGTTGTTTATGGCTTCCATAGCTCTGCGAGACTGTGCGTTTATAGAACTCAACTGTGATTGTAAACCCCCAAAGCCCATCTTTCTAAGGCTTTTGGATGTTATTGCGCCTACAGATTGTCTATACATACCTATCAAAGGAGCCTGTCCTGTCAACTCTGCAAATGAAGACCTAAAAAGTTCTCGTGCTTCTTCACGTTGATTTTCAGGAAAACCGTTTATAATTTCGTTTTCAAGGTCAACATGTTTCTGTATGGCCTTTTTAAATTCAGCACGTTCTGCAGGTGGCATCCTTTCTATTTCTTTAAACACACGATAGACAGCTTTGCGACTTGCGTATGTTGATTCCTTCCCGGATATGCGGAAGAAGTCGTCCACCGTAGTATCCATGCGTAACATTTTCTGCATAACAGCAGGCATCATGCTACGCATACCCGTAGTGTATACAAGTCCTTCTGCTCCTTTGCCTGCTTTTTTGGCTACAAAGGTAGCAGGTTTTTTAAAGATAAGACCCGCAAGTAATCCCGAAACTTCTCCCATGTCTCTGTCCATAGAACCAGTAAGAAGTTCGCTTCCTGCAAATGCTGCACCAGCTAAGAATAAGTCATCTTTTGCAACGCTTGTAACATAAGGACTAACGTTCGCACTTATAGTATTTCTAAATGCTTTTCTGCGTAAGTTTACGGCTTCAGACTTTTTAGCCTCTAACTCTTTTATAAGTTCTTTTCGTTTAGCTAAGTCTTTAGCCTCTAAAGCGTCTTGAGCTTGTTTTTCTAAAGCAGGTATTTCCTTTTCTAAAGCAGCGGCTCTTCTCTTTGCAAACTTGGTTTGAGTTTTTAAACGCTGATTCTGCAACCCGATTTCAAACAGACTTGTGTTTATTTTTCTTTTTGTGTCTGCAGCTTGCACGTATGCTGGTATTGATGACAAACGAACGCTGGCAGGAATATCAAACTCTTGTCTAAGTTTTCTAACCTCTTGTACAACCCCCTTTGCACCTCTAGCTTGAAGTGCAGCGATACTAGTACCAGTAAGTAAGAAGTCTGCGGCTATTACATTTGCCTGTGCTAACTCAGACATTTCTGTAAACGCAAACTCAACTAAGTCATATGCCTGTTGTTCTGTGACAAACTCACGCTCTATAAGGTCTCCAGATATTCCTCTTTTAAATACTAGTCTTTCATGTTGTTCTTTAGTTATAGTGCCGTCTTCAAGTTCTTTGTCAAACCTAGCGCGGATATCTTGATTGAAAGCCATAGCCATTGTAGGGGCAGGAAGAAACCTGTCTATTTCTTCTAAATATGCTTTTGAACGTTCCTGTCTTTTACTTTCTAAAGAAGCCCACTCGTCTAAAAAGGGTGTTCCTTTTCTAAGTTTATTTCTAACAGCCTCAACAAAAGAACCTGTCATCTCCACGGCAAACCCCGGCAACACCACTGCGCCTCTGCCCCCTTCAGCTAATCTCTGGGAGAGACTTTCAAAGAAAGAGCCTGTTGAGAACTGGTCTATAAATACCTGACGAACGGCAACGTCGACTTGAGAATCACCTGTGTCAACAAGCTTCTTATTCTTTATATGGTCGTTTAAGCGGATGCGACTTTCTGCATAGTCTTGAGACGCATCGTTTAAAAGAGAATCATCTAAAGGTATTGCCTCTTTACGTTGAGGGTCTGTAAACGCTATACCCGGTTCTTTAGGGGCTTCTCCAGAAGCTTCTTTTTCCTTATAAAAACTATCAACTGCAACTGCTTCCCTAACTGCAGTGTTCATTTTCTTATTTGTTTTTACAACTTCAACTTCGTTTGGATATAGCGTTAGACTTCCTGCCTTTACAGTTTCGCCCTTCTCCAGCCGGGATATTACATCTTCATATGTAGTGCCGGGTTTCTGCTGTTCTTCTAAAGATTTCTCTGCAGCATCTTTTAAGGTTTTAAACTTGACTTCAGGGCGAATTTGAATCTGACCATCCGTAACACCAACACCTGCTTCTGGACGAGGCTTTACGCGTATAGGGGCAATATCAAGACGAGGAACTCCGTCTTCTGTAGGCAAATCTTCTACAGTTCCCTCTTGTTTAGGAATAGCAAGTTCATCAGCGTCTATCTTTTCTTGAACGCTAAATGTTTCTTGCTGCTCGTCTTCGTCTTCTACAATTACAGGTTTTTGTTGTTCTGCCATTATTGAGTTTCCATATTCCGAACGGTTCCGTCTAGATTGTACCTAGTTTTTGTATCCGGGTCAAAGTAGTATGATACACCACCACCACCTAACTTTGGTATTTCTACAAACTCGTTGTTTTTTATTTTCTCTAAAACTTGCTGTGTTGTTAAAGTTGCAGATTTAGGTGCTTTATCCTCAGTGGAGCTTCCTTTGTTAATAGAAGTGTACCTACCTTGCATTTTACGTCTATGTCTAATGACATTTGTAACAACCTTGTCTGCCTCGATAAAACGCATATCTTCTGGTCCAATTTGTTCTTTTCTATACACACTTTCCATAAATGCCATATCTTTAGCTTTTCTAGCAAACTCAGCTTGAACTGTTCTTAATGAAGCTAATCTTCCTTCTCTAGTATCAAAACTACCTTTTACACCCAACCTCTGAAGTTGCATTTCAAAATCTTGGTTTGACAAACGACCTGCAGGGTCTACAGCACGGGCCATCTTTGCAGCGAGTGCAATTTTTAAAGAATCCATAACGCCTATGGTTTCTCCTACACTTAACCCTAACGTTTCTCTAGCCGTATTCATAAGCATAGTTGCGTTTGTGTCCTCTGTCAGATTTATCGTCAATTCGTTTTCATCAGAAAACATTTCAGTAAGCTGTCTATACTGGTCTAAAATACCTATTCCAGCGCGAGTGGCAAGTTCTGCAAGTCCTGTACGATTAAAGTTTTCTTGCAAGGTCATGAAGTCTCTGACCCCTATATCAGCTTCTCTAGCGGCTGCTGCTTGGTCAAAAAATTCCTGAGTATTAACTTTCCTCTGTTGTGCGTACATCTCTCCGCTAATCCCGGTAGCCTTGTGAGTAGGCAGTCCTATATTTATCGCGTCTAACTTCATTGTGGTGTACACAGCACGTCTCATAGCACCTCTGTCTTCGTCACCATAACCTTGTGCCTGTGTTCCACCACCCATAGTTGTTAACATTCGGGTGATTTTCTGCATAGCACTTCCAGACAAAGCACCATCTAAACGAGAGAGGTTTTGAACGCCAGCAACCTTGAGCCGCGCACCGTTTGTAATATCTACTTGGGTTGTGTCTCCTTCATCAGGATACACCAACATATCTATATTCATTCCCATGTGATTAGCATCATCAAATCCATGATGAGTAGCTAGTGCGTTCAAATCGCTTTTAATTTGAGCAACCTGATTTGCGTCGCCATACACTTGTTCAGCAAGCGTTGAGTACGGGACAGGAAGAAAACTATCAGTGCTATTGACATCATACATCGTCATGTAATCAGAATTTATAGCCTGTGTAGGTACTTGTGTGTCAGGTTCGTTTTGTAAAGGATTATTTATAGCTTGAGGAACCTCTCTAAACTTAGGACTTTTAACAACACCAAATTTATAAAATGCGGCAGCAGTGGCTTCTTGACCATCTTTATAGTAATCTTTAAATACGTCTTGTCTGAATGTACCGTCTTTATTGTAGCTATTTTGAGCATGATGAAAATTGTTAACTCGCGCTTTAAGAGTGCTAAGAAAACTTTTCATACCCTTATATTCTATACTATCAGGTCCAAGTTCGTGTATCTTAGGAAGGTAGTCAGGATTGTTAATGATATAAGTGTTAAACTCACGTAAACTTTCAATTGTAGATTTATAATCGCTAAATTGCATATCAAGAGGTATGTCATGCTGACCAGAGGTTCCTATCTTAACATGAGGAGTGCTTTCCTTCTTCATCTTTATAGATAGGTCTGCAAACTCTTCTAAGTCATACTTTTTTAAAAGGTCGCCTATCTTGGGATTATCTGGGTTTAACTTACCATCAAACATGGCTTGAAGTATAGCATCACCACGAGCCGTTTTAGTTTGCTGTCTTTCCAGTTGTTCAGCCGCTTCAGTCTCACGTTGAAGAGCCATACGTCTGTTATACGCTCCTAAAGCACCATTAAAAAACGGAATCAACGACATTTCTTCATTCCTTTTCTTTTTCAGACATATTCATAAAGCTGTCTTCACGAGGAGTCATACCCGCCCTAATTACAGAGTTTACATTCTCATATATAAGGTCAAACATTGCAGGGTTATTTTTCTTCATTAGCGATATGAATGTATTATCATCCATCTTGCCCTCATCTAACGGGTTGTTTCTTTCAAAAAAACGATAAGGTATACCCTCTTCTTCTGCCATATCTGCTATTAACAAAGCAACTGGTCTCTTCATAAGTAAGCCAACATCCGGATTAAATTTACCATCTGAGAACGCTTGTAAGAGTATGCCCTCTACTATGACCTCTACAGACACTCCTACCATAAGAAGCTTTAAAAGCTCTTCTTTTATACGAGGCTTTTCTAGGCTTTTAAGAGTAGCTCTCAATGCTCGTTCAGGATTTACTTCTCTAGGGGGCTTACCCCAAGGCCAACGACTATTGTCTTGAGTAAGAGAGTGACCGGGAGGCGCATAAGCAAACTGGTCTATAGCTTGTACACTACCTTTTGGGGGTTTTTCTTCTGCCATTTTTAACGCCTTGTAGGTTGTTTAGTTACTTGTGCAGGTTGAGACGGCCCTTTTGTTCTGCTAACAGAGGGTCTATCCAAGCCTATAGTACGACGACCTTGTTGTAAATTTACTGCAGTTCGAAACAGCCTGTCTAAATTAGGGTCAGACAAACCGCCGCTACCGATACGTGCAGCCAATCTAGCGTGTGCGTCTGCTACTTGAGGAATATTGTAACCAAAGGGTGTGTTCGTACCGCCACCTTGACCGGAGTATAACGGACGTTCAAATCTTTTTATACTAGCTCTTCGGGTTGTTATTCGAGAATTTTCTTGCTTTTGCAACGCTGCTTGGCTTCTCATCCTAGCCATTGTAGACAGACCACTTTTAGCAAGACTTAGAAATCCATCGGACACATCAGTATCAATAAATTTTGAACCCCCGCTACTTATAAAATCTGTAACGATATTAAAACCGCCTGAAATCCAATCGTCAAAACCAGATACTAAATTAAACGCTTTATCAATCATGTCTTACTCTTCTTCTTCTTCTTCGTCGTCACTAGTTGCCCAATCCATACCCCAATTTAAAAGAAAAGAACCTATCTTCTCTTTTAATTCATCTTTAGCTGCCTTGTCATATAGTTCTTCTTCATTTGCAAACTGCATGGCAAGAGTGGCTAAATCGTGTTGACGTTGCATTAGGTTTTCTGATTTTTGAAAATTCCACGACGCAACATCACGCATCAAATTCCACATACTATTTAATGCGTTTTGAGAGGCATTAAACTCATAACCTGCCTCTATTCTATTGGCATCGTTTTGAGCCGCTGTATCTGCTGTGTTTGCTTCTCGTCTCCACACAACATTGGATTGGTCTATCGCAAACTGCATGTTCGCATTGAACTTTTCGTGTGCATCGTTTAGTGTAGCAACAAACTGTTTCATAGCGTTTTCTTCGGACACATTAAACTGTGTCATTGCAGCTTCCCTGTTAGCAATAGCAGTTTCTACTTGAGAAGCTAACTCTGCAAAATACTCTTCTACCTGCAATTCATTTTTTGCGTTAAACTGTAATCTTGCATTTTCTTCGGCAGAATCTTTAAACAAACCATCAGTTAAAGCTTGATAGGTAAGCATGTTGCTTTTTTGTTCATTATCCATACTTTTAACATCTGTAGCAAGAAAGGCTTGAGCATTTGTGACTTCGCCTTTAAGCCTTGCGCTAAGATTGGCTGTGTCCATTTGAGCAACCATTGCTGCATTTTGTAATGATGCACGTTGTTTATTATCTAACCCTTTAAGTTGAATTGCTGCGTACTTATCCGCATCTTTTGCTGCTATTTGAACACCTGATTCCATAAGTGCGGTTGTTAAAGCTGCTGCAGCCATAGAAGACGCACCCATTCCTCTTGATTGCATAACGGCATTTACTTTACGAGCAGCAGGAGAGGCCCAAGGTGGCAGTGGACCGCCAGCAGTTACCTGCTGCATAAGTTCGCCAAGCTGATACTGCACTGTTGCTTTTTCGTCTAATTCTTCAGTGACTCCCTCTGCAAACGCCCCTTCAGATAACTCCCCTTGTGGTGCATCTACAAGGTAACTAGGCCCCCCTGTTGCTGCATCTGCGGGTCCTAAGTCTTGTATATCGTCAAATACTGTTTCTATTTTATCTATTTGTCCCACATCTTCATCAGGTTTTGTGGGAACTTTCTGCGTACCTACCGTCGTAGTGTCTACTGTGCTTGCAACAGGGTCTATTCTGGGCGTTTCTTCATCACCCAAAAGTTTACCTGTTGTAGTCATGAGGGTGTCGTCAGTCTCTCCAAACCCTTCTTCAGGAACAAGTTTTTCAACTCCTACATTAGGTAATTCTGAACCCCCAAGTTTACCCATACGGTCTTGTAGTTCAGTATCTGTAGTTATTTTTTTATTTTCTTCTTCCGCCATGCCTACTTCCTTGTAGCATTTATTATTTTAATAATCAGATAAGTTATTGTCAAGATACCAACCGCTAACGCTATCCACTGGTTGAGTATGGGCAACCAGAATGGTGCAGATAAACCGCCAGTGGCTATGATAAAGTCATCTGGTTTCATACTATAGCTCTTCAGGCCAATCGTCGATTGGTGCGTTGCCAGTAGGTGCTGGTGGGTCTTGGTCATCCATCGGCACATCAAACAAAGCCATGAAAGCCGCATGGTTAGCAGCCCCATTTATAGCCGCCTCTATCTGTCCAGACTTGGTGCGAACAGCAGCCCGATACGTGGTAACTTCTGATGGTATTGTTGTTGTGCTATCTTCAGCTTTGCGTGTGACGTACCAATCTGTTGCAGATAATTTATCATTAGCAGTCTGTTTTGTTTGCTCTATATAAATTGTTTTTAACCCCTTTGTAACAATCTGTTTGCCTGTCAAAGGGTCATTAATTGCGTTGCCATCATCATCAACTTCGTTTACATCTGTAAGTGACTTTGGTATAAGAGTTCCATCAGTCTGTCTGCCCCAATAAAAACGATTATCGTAAGGTGCTTCAGATGCAGGTGGGTCTTCCCATGTAATGCCTATAGCAGTTTTTTCAGAGTCTGAGTATCTCATCCAAACTGCAGGGTATTTTGTACCGTCTGTGCCTGTAAAGGCTCTTCCGACTTTTAATATTGAACCGTTATATTTCCACGGCATTTTAATCTCCTATCGGGCATTAGAATATTTAAATGGTTGTTCTGCAAAAGCGAGATACACAAGCCCAGCACTATTGTTGGTTGCAGTGTTGCTGTAGCGCATTTTCATTCCGTTGCTTAAAAAATCTATTGGATTATCAGTTGCACTATCTGTTTCAGTAGCACTTGAATTAGCTTGAAGAAACTTATTAATTTGATTGTTAGGGCTTCTTACTGAATCATAAATAACCCAACCAGAGGCATTATCTGTTTGTTTTATCATAACCCAAGCTGGTCTAAATCCTGTGTAAACAAATGCTCCGTTGGTATTACTATTTCCAGTATAAACGCCAACCTTGCTGTAGCCATCCTTGCTGGCAAATAAATACGCAATATGATTACCACCGTTTCTGTTAACAGCCCCATTGCTGTATAACCCCATATTTGTGCTTGTAGGGTCTTCAAATGCTTGAGCAGTAATAATTTTTGCTGCGGTTTCATTTAACTCAATATAAGGGGGCCAAGCATTGGTCGTTGAAATATCTTTATGATAAACGAACCAATCATAAGAATAATTACGGCTTTTAACGATTATCATCTCTGGCGTTACCCCAAGATGATGAGGTATGTCATGCCCACTTGTACCGTTGCCAGCGTAAGCAATAATAGAAAATCCAGACTCTGTATTTACTGAGCCAGAATATGATTTAGATGTACCAGCACCGCCAGTGCTTCCAGATACTGATGTGCCAGCCAGCCAGTTCCAAGCGACATAGTTTGTGCTACTTTTATTAACGCCTGTTGTGCTAGTATCAGCACCCACACTAAATCCATCAGAATCAAAAGATGTTTGCGAATCTGCTCCAGTGCCTTCAGCAGAGCTAGAAGCTGTTTGTAAATATTTTGTCGCACCACGCACCGAATCATATACTACATGACCGATTGCTGCATTTCTTGCTTTAAACCATATCCAATCAGGTTGAAAGCCAACACCTGTAATGCTTTGCGTTGAGCCTGTACCACCATAAAGCACCGTATTGAAATAATCCGCTGGCTCTTCGTTTTTAGCAGGGTCAATGGCAGGGTCGGGTAGGTTGGCTGAACAAAGGGCTAAGAAGCCAGACGGTGGACTGTAATAGAAATCACCGATACCATTGCCGTCTGTATTCCCTTGTGCTGTCTCGTTGCCAGCAAAAGAACTGTCTTGACCAAAGTTAAATATGCCAAAATTATTTTGAATACCTGCATGAACAGGTACATATTCAGCACTTGCTAATGAACTAAAAGCTGTACCTTGCGAACTGTTGTTTTTGTAGAATGTCAGAGTTGTTGTTGAACTATCTAAATCTAAAGCAACACCAATTATGTCCCCATCCGTGTAGCTGTTGCCATAACTGGATGTTGTCCTTCCAGATGGTGCAGTTCCAGTGCCACCTGTGCCAATCGCCTTGTTGCCATTGGACTCGTAAGTCATGGCATCCGTGTGATAACTTAGATTAGTTGTACTAATTACTGCTGTGTTAGTCGTAGGTGTTATTCCTGTCTGTGTAAAGCCACCTACATCTATGTAAACTTCCCAGTACCATTTCCCAGAAGACATAGGAAAAGTGCCTTTAAAACCCTCAAACACTGAATAGCTAGTGTCACCAAAAACTTTAAGACTGCCTTCTGATATAGTTGGCCCATTGCCATCAAGAGGGTTCATTGTTGCCCAGTTGTTTGTAGGGCTATCTAGCACCACATCTGTTGCCGCAAGACCGCTTGGCGTCCAGTCATTTGTATTTGCAGATTCATCATCGCCTAAAGCACTGCTATCGTCAAAAGGAAGGTGAAAACCAGTTGTGCCGTGTGAACCTGTGTAATTTTTTGGTATCCATATTCCCGCTTTTGTCTCGCCAAATGAAGTTGGGTCTAGCTGAGTTCCATCCACAAAATGAATTTCTGCCATGTACCCATCAAAATATGCGCTAGGACTGTAAGAATATGTTCCTATTGAGTGGTCAGCACTGTTTGCATTTATAATTAAATCTGAACTTTGCGAAATGGTGCTTCTGTCATCAGTAGAAAAAGATGTTTCTTCAACCCCATTAATATAAAGTCTTATTCTATTTGAAGCTGTAGCTTGTGTCGTATCGACTGCCCACACAATGTGCATCCAAGCTGATGGGTCACGAAATTGTCTATTAGTTGACATACCTCGCGTTGTACTGCTTCCCTGTCTCCAAGTAATATCAAGTCGGTTGCTTTGAGAATCACCCCTCAGTTGCAAGTACATAAGATTTGAAGAATTTGTTGAACCTGAAAAAATCATTTTCTGAGCAGATGGATTACCAATTTTAATCCAACTACTCCATGTCCATGTTTTTGTATCGCCCCCAGCACTAGAACCATAAGTTTTGTCTAAATGTGCGGTATCACCATCCTCAAACCGCAAGGATTGGCCTATCGTGTGCGAATAAAATCCTGTGCTTGCATCACCCGCGCCTGTTGATTTTAATGACATTTAAAATCCTTATGTTAATGCTGCTGATGCAGAAATCAAAACAATATCGCTACCACTTGCAGCGGTACAAAAATAAGATAAGTGATATGTACCAGTAGCAGATATTGCAGTTAAAGTAGCAGGTGCTATTGCAACCTCAGACCCAGCAGATATAGTGTGATTACCACCGTTTATAAATCTAATATTTCCTGACTGTCCTGCAGCTTCATTAGTAAATGAAATTGTAGTATTACCAGTTGTGGTACAGAAAAAATCGTTACATAATGCTAGATTAAAACTGCCATCATTTTCTGATGTAATTGTGCCATTTACTGCTCTGCCACCATAACTAATATCATCACTTACAGATAAGTCATCACCAATAGCTACGTCACCAGTAGTAGTGATAGTGTCTATATAAGCATCTTTAAATCGTGTGCTTGTTGTTCCTAAGTCAACATCACTATCTGTTTGTGGGCCAAATACACCATCAGATACAAACACCTGTTCAGCATTTGCTGCATAGAAATGTATCTCATTTGCAGTTTCAAAGTCAATCTTTGTTTCGTCATCTTCACCAATCTTTATATCGGTAGCAAGAAGAGATGTAATTCCTGTTTGTGCTGCATCAACTGTGATTGTTAAATCAAACGGGTCTCCATCTGAACCTGTAGAAGTATCAGTAAAATTGGTTGTTACACCAGACCCTATTATCTTTAATTCTTTACTATCATCTATTGTTACTTCTGTACCGTCATCATCTTCTAGCACGAAACTAGACATCGTACCTGCACCAATATCAGACAACACCTCTGATGCAGAGCGTCCTTCTATTGCCGTTCCATCAACACGTAGAAAATCATTGTCTGCAACACCACTAGTAAACGTAGCCACGTTACCGCTGGATATACCACTAGATGGTACGTCAGACGTAAGGGCCACCGTACCTGCAGAACTAGGAAGTGTAACAGTAACATCTGCTGTAGATGCAGGACCAATCAGCGTAACTTTGTTTGTGCCGTTGTCACTATCTTCAAAGAACTCTAAAAAGCCAGCACTTGTTGCGCCATTCTTTAACTGTGCGCCAGCGTTTACAATGGGAGTAGTGAGTGTCTTGTTGGTGAGTGTTTGAGTAGCAGTTGTACCAACAATCTCTTGGTCACCCCCGGGTGGAAGAGTTAGTACGTTCGTAACACTTTGGTCATGGGCTTGTGCTTTAACTGTTTGACCATGCGTATTTTGCTCACAATTAAAAACAACTGTACCCGGATTAGTATTACCTTTAACTACAACTTTACCTGTTCCGTTAGCAGCAAGGTCAATGTCTGCATTGGATGTGGTAACAATATCGTTACCATTCATGTCAAGGTCGCCGCCCAATTGCGGAGTGCTATCCTCAACCACGTTTGATATCGCACCTGATGTAGCTAATCCAGCTACAATCGCACTTCTTGAAATCTTTTTAAGTCCACCACCGGATGTATCAACAGCTATAAATACATCGTCGTTAGCAACTGTGCTTATTTCGGATAAACTTCCTACTGCTACAGAATTAAAGTTTGTACCATCTGCAATAAGAAGATTGCCTGCTGTGTTCGTACCCATAGTAATATCATCACCAGAAACAGTTAAGTCCCCTGTAATCACCACGTCCTGAGAAAATGTAACGTCACCATCAGACGCAATTGCTATAGCATCTGTATCAGAGGTATGTCCTATGTTCGTACCGTTAATAACAATGTTATCTACAGTCAACGTTGTTAAAGTACCGACAGATGTCAGATTAGGCATCGCTGTAATTTCATCATCAAAATAGGCGGCAAGGTCGGTAACCGCCACCTGTTTCATCGTGCCATCATCATTCATCACAACACGGTCAGCGTCTACTACTGTTGTAGAGGATGCGGTTGTGTCGCCATCCATTATGTTCAATTCAGTGGTGGTGACCGTAGCACCATCCAGTATCTCTAACTCTGCTTCAGATATACCTGCGCTACCAATTGTAAGCGTACCAGATATGTCAACGTTACCATTAATATCTATCGTTGTTGCAGCAATCTGTACTTCTGTATCTGCTACAATATCCAGTTGCCCATCCGTGCTTGAACTGATGTGAATTGCAGTATCACGAAATTGCACCTTCTCTGTGGTTGCTAGTAATATGTCATCACTAAACTCGAAGTAATCTTCGTCTTCCTTCCAAGTGACTACACCGTCATTACTATTTGCATCGAAAGTTACTGCAATATCTGTGTCTGCCCCTGTGCCAAAGGTAATAGCATTAGAAACCAATGCAGATATTGGCCCACCTTCTCCTGTCGTACCATCGTGTGTATGCCCTGTACTTGCCGCAAACGCAGCTAGTAGCTGGTCAAACTCATCATTGGTATCAGCAGCATTTATAGTATCGCCATCAGCATACGTGGACTGTCTTGTATAATTTGCGCCCATTTACCTTCTTGCTCCCACTTGAAACTCTAGTTGAAATCCTTTTAATGTGTAAGGGGCTGTAGCAGTTGCCCCATCTTCTACACGCAGTGCTACTGCAAATCCTGAACCCTCTACTGCCTTACGAACAATCGGCTGAGACGGACCACCGTACACAGCACTGCCATAAATAGATGACCCGTATATACCTGCAACATTCGTACTATCTAAAGGGTACGCTGCAGGACGAGTAGACGTGTTCGATTCGTAATCGTACCTGACAAACAAGTCAGCATCAATTGTAGACTCTGGTGCATAGTTTACATTTACCCTTTGCATGTGTTTACGTACACCGGGGTCACCCATGCTCAAATCAGGGCTTCTGTATTTAGCATTTATCAATGTACCATCAAACGTATTGCCACGCTCTTGTCTGTACACAAACCCATCAAAGCCCCCATGTAAGACGATTACATCCCCCTCATTTACAATTGTATCCGCACACGAAGGACGTATACCTTTTAATTGAGAAAACTCAAACGTCTGCGCTTTCATAACACAAGTAGCACCAAGAGATGATGTTTCTGCCTGTCCTTCCTTTGAAAAGAATATTCGATATTGAGTTTTATCAGGTATGACTAAAGATACAAACGCATCGGCATTTGTAAGATTATCTCTGAATAACTGTTGTACATTACCACTTATTGTACCCAACTCCACGTCACCAATACGTGCTGTACCTGCAACAGTGCGAAGTCCATCTGGTCCTAAAAATACAAGGTCACCTGCAAATTCAAGAATAGTAAACCCATTTATACATCCAATATTTCTAGTAACAGGAGTTATGACAAAATCAGAAAGTGAACTGCCAGCTAATTTAAATATTCTGTTTTCACAAAAGATAAATAAATTATCACGAAAGGCTTTTAGGCCAACAATAGTATCGTCTACTTTTATGCTTCCAGCACCATCACTTGCAGTAAAACCATCTTCATCAAAAGGCTCACTAAACACAATTTCTTGAGGGGTAGATGCCATACCGGAATAAAACATGTGGTTCTTAAAAGCTACTACGTGTTTTGCCCCAGATACAGAACTTTCACTTACGTCGGATGCTGATAAAGATGTATTGAATATAGTAGGTGCGTTTGTCTGGTCTACTACTATAATCTTATCGTTACCATCAAAGTTGTATTTTTCAAAGTTGTAACGTTTGGCATTTGTTCTGCCAGTATCTCGAACTGTCCAAGATTCAGACACTACATCATCAACTGCATGAGCAGCAGCAGACGTACTGCTTGTTGCTCTAGTTACACCAGTAAACGTTGTTGTTGTTTTTCCTGTGTACGTAAATATTTCAGAGTTTATTTGTAAAGTGCCACTTGAACTAAATCCATCTGTGCTATCTACAGTGATTGTACCAGAGCCTGACATAGCAGTGCTACTGGCTATTTTAACAGATAGTTCCGTGCTTGCAGAACTAAATATTTTTTCACCTCTTGCTGCCAATACAAAGTTATTAAACTGGGTGGTAAGCAGCACTGCCTCTGTAGAAACACTTGTCTCAGGAATAAGTTGATTTACAAACTTCCTAAAACCTAGTATGCGTTTGTATCCTCCACCAACATCCGGTTCGAAGTTAGTTAACTCAAGAGCCTGTCCGGGTTGCATAATAAAGGTTGACCTATTTAGCACAAGACCCCCTTCGCAGTTGAACGAAAGAGGAGATACACCTTGAAGTTCTAAATCTGGCATACTACACTGCTCTCATATAGTCTTTTCTGTTTAGTAACTCCACTCGCATACGTTTCAATCCATCTTCGTATTCTTTTAATGCAAACTGCGCTGTCTGTACGTCTGAGCGAAACATGTTAGTGTAGTATTTTGCACGAGCATGAATTACAGGTTCGAATCGTGTGGGTATGATTGATGTGTCCGTAGCAGCAGATAGGTCTGTGTTTGCTATGTAAAAATCAAAATTGAGTGTTCTATTACTATCTTTAGGTATTGGACTAATACCAATCTCATCATTGTAGGTTGTATAAACATACTCAGGAGATGCAAACTTGTCTGTATTTACGGCTGCGTCTCTTTCTCTAAATTTTTCAGTATATTCCTCAAACGATAAGTATTTAAGCGCGATAGAATTTACATCTTTTTCGCTAAGTTCTACAAGTTTAACAAACCCGTTGTTACCTGATGCCTCTGTAAAGCTAACATAGTGGGTGGTCGCCGTGGCTGTAAACTCTAGTCGAGAAAGTAAAACTTCATTCGCGCTACTTATGGTAAGCGTAGATGATGCCGTCTGCGAACCACCAGAAGAAGTTCCAATTTCTAAAGTAAGAGTAGCTCCACTTGTTTGCACTAACACTACATATTCACGACCTACAATTAAGTCTGTAACTTCTTGCGATGCTTCAGCACTAGAAAGAAGAAGTGTGTTACCAAATTTAGAACTAGCAGCAGGTGACCCACTTACAGTTGTCCAACCAGATATACTCGCTGAACCACTAGATTCGTATGTGCCATTTGTTATAAAGTTTTTAGGACGAAGAAAAACGTTATCATAGTCTACATACTTCAACGTTGAACTAATTGATGCGTAACTATATAATCCTTTACCTGCTATAACGTCGATTGACCCTTCAGAACGAGTGAAGGGCCAGTTTAATTCAGAGTTAAGTATGTCAGATATGCTTCTGTTTATATAATCTTTTACTGTTGTCTGCACACCACGAGAAGATGTGAAGGTTGAACTAGTAAGTTCTACTTCATTCATATCACGTAACACGTTGTTTACCAATGTCAGATATGTACTAGCCATTCCTACTTCACTCTTCTATGACGACGTACTTTTTTAGCAATCTTTTTGGGTTGTCTGGAAACTTGTTTACCTGCCTTAGTTGCTTTTCTTTTAGCACGGGTTGTTGCAGCGTACTCTTTCGCTGATAGGGACTTAATGGCTTTCTCCGGTAGATATCTCTCCCCGGTTGCTTTTGGACCCTGTGTCGACGGCTTACCACTTTTGGTGCGCCACTTCTGTTTAGTCCATGCCTTCAAAGAGCGTTGGCTCTTCTTTAGTGCCATCTTTTTTCTCCTGCGTCAGCTTTACAAGTGTAGCAAACTTTTCACTTGCTTCAGCATACTTATCAATAGCTTTATCCATTTCTTGAAGCAGGTCTGGGTGTTCTCCCACAGCGACCGGGTTGTTGAGATAATTGCTAAGTACATACGTTGCATCTTTCATCTCCGCTTGATATTTAAATAACAAAGCATCTATTGCTAGTTTAGGTAAGGGCATTAATTTCTCCAAATACTTTAGTATACGGTTCTAGTTAGAATAAGTCAACACAACAACAAAACAGGTAACCATTGCTACTATTGCAATTACAGCTATTGCTGTTGCTTTTGCAGTCTCCCAAAACTGATGCTCTTTACGGGCCTGTTCTATACGCCGCTGCTTTTCTGCTTCTTTTGCTTCCTGTATTCGTTTAGCACGTTCGTTAACTATGCCTGCCCACGTTCCGGGTCCAAATCGCATGTCTACAAGAACCGATACTTCGCGTAGTTTTTCAGCCGCCAACTTTGCATCGATAACTTCTTGTGCAACAGAGTTTACACTAAAGGTATCTACACCTGCTTTTTTGTTACGTGCTTTTTGTGCCTCTTGCTCACCGCGAAACAGGTTATCTATTTGACCTGCTATGTCTCCAATATCTTTAGCTGTGCTGATATTAGATTTGATAAAATCTGTAGCTTGTTTTACAAGGGCTATTCCAGTTAGTACTTCTGCTACGACCATTATCTTCTACTTTTTGTTTTTGTTACGCAGTACCTCTTTACCTTTTTTGAATATACTAACAACTTGTGTCTTGCCCATAACTTTGGCACGTTGTTCTCCTACAGTTAGTATTTGTATCTTTCTAGCAAAAGGTTTGTTTATTCTTTTTACTTTTGCAACCGTTGCTCTAGCATCTGCAGGTGTTGCAAATTTTATTTTTACAGTATCTTTAGGATTCTCATCGGTGTAGAGTCTACGACCAGACCCTTTAGGTTTCTTTCCCGTTCCTACTTTTGGGTCTTTTTTCTTAACCATTAGTTTTTATAACCACCGCCTGCTTTTTTGTAAGCAGCCGCCAACATTTGGGCTTTTCTTGCTGACCATTGTCCCGGCCTGCCGCCTTTTCCGCCTGCTTTGATACGGTTGAATATCCGCTTTCTCATCTCTGGCTTAGTGTAGTTGCCAGCTTCATTAACTCTACTCTTGCTCTTCGCTTTAGGCTTCGACGATTTGCGAGTTTTTCCAACTTTCCCGCCTTTCGCTTTCTCTTCAACGCCGCTAATTTTGCCAGCGTTGGCTGTGGCATAGAAGACTTGTTCACCCTTCTTCCCCCCGTAGGTACGTTTCATCGACTGCATAATGTCTTTACCTTTTTCTGTTAGAGGCATACAAGTTCTCCAGTTTTCATAGCCTCGGATAAACGCACTGCACGTTGACCTACCTGATTTGCCCAGCGCGAGTCGAGCATCTCGATGGATGCAACAACATAATCCCCGACGTGGATTCCAGCCCACATGTTTTTAAACTTACAGAGTCGAGGAACACCCATATTGAAGGCCATATCAAGTAAAACGCGAATACGCACATCATCAAGTCGTTCAATACATTCATGAGTATTGGATAATTCTTTTTCTACAATATCTATGTCGTTGGATAAAAGAAAACGAGCCTGAGCTTCTGTTATGCCCTGTTCGTACACTTCTGTTTTAAGCATGTTCATAAAAGCGAGTTCGCCGTCGGTGATACCCCGGTCTTCGAGGTTCCTGCCAACACCGATTGTGTCGATACCAAGGTGGTCCTGATAGACTTGTAGCTTCAAACCCTCATGCAGGATTAGCTGGTCGATGAGTGCTTCACGGTTATACTGCATCACTTACCCTTCGCTTCTCTACCTAGATAAATACCGTACACACCTGTCATAACACCCATTATAACGGAGACAAATGCAGACTGCTGTGTTGTCGGGTCTGGTAAGTTCATAAACCATTCGGCACACCGCCAAGACATGGCAACAGAAGCAATCATTGTTAGCTTTGCAGTAAGATTAAACTGCAGCCATCTTTTCCACCAATCAGCCATAGATTTTTTATCCGTAATAAGAGTTTTATTATCTATTTGTTTCACAAACTCATCTAAGAGTTCCTGTTTATCCATTATTTACACAAGTCTTCATAGCGAAGTGTATGTTGCCTATGCTGTGACAAGTCACCTACATGGTTGTACGTAAACATTTCTTTGAGTAGAGTTATTATGTGCTTCATTTTTTACCAAAGAATTTTGTAGCTGAACGAACTCCAAAAGAAGCGGCAACGATAACTCCCAAGGAATACTGATACCACTCAGGCATTTTGTTAAGTTGTTCGAATCCATTTTGCACCACACCTTCCATGCCGGGTATGAAGGCTAGTATCAAGGGAATACTAAATAAAATTACTAGCCACTCGTCTTTCCAACTTGATGACGAAGCACGGGCCATCTCTAAGTCCCAATCGATTTCGCCCGTAGCTTTCTTTTGCATAACCACAGCTTCCGCTTGAGCCTTGGCTACCTTTGTAGCTGACTGTGCTTTTTTCTCTTCTACCTTACCCTCAAGCCACGTAGAAGCGATATTGCTTATAGGTCCAATCAATGCAGTTAACATTTCCATCTCTTCCTTGCTTGACGCAAACGGCTGTTAGGATTCTTAGCTGCTTTAGGAAACTTCTTCATCTGCCCAGCAGACCTAGCGCAAAAAGATTTACGCCGTTTAGCATCTTTGCTACCCGGCTTTACTTTTCCTGTTACTGCTGTTTTTAATTTAGAACCGGGGTT
>CAACVD010000010.1_pt2 | contig 20715 bp, 30 predicted proteins | sample 2381771 | NCBI WGS metagenome assembly CAACVD01 (sample SAMEA5211965, study PRJEB30684) | marine metagenome | biome: Marine; feature: Epipelagic; material: Water | collected 2015-10-15 | depth 15 m | reverse complement strand
GCCAACAACAAATACATCAGTTCCATTAATGCCCTTGGCGTGTCTTTATCTTTGATACCCATATATATCCAGATAGAACAACTTACTGTTGCTATTGCCCAACCCATCCATTGAGTTTCGACATTAGCATTAGATAATATAAATGCTCCTACCATTGCAAGTAGGAAGCCGACCCAACGCCAGCCGTTAATATCTTTATAGTATCTAATTTTCATTTTGTAGTCTTGCTAGTTTGATCATCACACTTGCCAAATTAATCTCTGGATCTGCTACAAATGAATGATCTACCAGTCCTTGTTTAATAATTAGCACTGCCTTGTCCTGGCCATCTTCATCTTTGGTTATAATATCTAAATTATCATACAACCATCTGTAAATTTCTTCACATTCTTCTGGCCTTGCTTGACTACAAACTAGTTTCCTTGCTTCGGAAATCTGTCCTGCTTTAAAAAGTTCAACCATTTTTAATCTATAATCTTGTTGGTGAGAATCTCCTTTTGCCGGTGGTACTAGTTTACCATCTCTTGTATTCATCTGCACCATATTAATGCATTTTCTAAGATCCGGATATGTTGCTTTCACATAAGTGTCTAATGTATCAATATCTTGATCAATCTTTTCTTCAATTAGTATGGTTGCCACCCTTGCCGTAAATTCATTTTTATCAATTGTTTCAATATGGAATCCTTGACATCTCGAATGTAGTGCAGGTATAACTCTGTTTGGATAATTGCAAGTCAATATAAATCTTGCAGACGTGTGATATGTTTCCATCACTCCACGTAAAGCCGCTTGTCCGTTTGGCGTTATGTAATCAGCCTCGTCAAGCAGTACGTATTTGAACGCACCAAATGGCATTATTTGCACAAAGTTTATAATTTTATCTCTTACTGTGTCTACGGAGTTTTCTCTAGAAGCATTTATTTCTAGTATGTCATATCCGTCAACTTCTAATTCGCTAAAAAGTATTTTTGCGTGTTTAATGCCCATTTCCTAACCAATTCCAAATTGCCCTTACTGCCAACAACAAATACATCAGTTCCATTAATGCCCTTGGCGTGTCTTTATCTTTGATACCCATATATATCCAGATAGAACAACTTACTGTTGCTATTGCCCAACCCATCCATTGAGTTTCGACATTAGCATTAGATAATATAAATGCTCCTACCATTGCAAGTAGGAAGCCGACCCAACGCCAGCCGTTAATATCTTTATAGTATCTAATTTTCATTTTGTAGTCTTGCTAGTTTGATCATCACACTTGCCAAATTAATCTCTGGATCTGCTACAAATGAATGATCTACCAGTCCTTGTTTAATAATTAGCACTGCCTTGTCCTGGCCATCTTCATCTTTGGTTATAATATCTAAATTATCATACAACCATCTGTAAATTTCTTCACATTCTTCTGGCCTTGCTTGACTACAAACTAGTTTCCTTGCTTCGGAAATCTGTCCTGCTTTAAAAAGTTCAACCATTTTTAATCTATAATCTTGTTGGTGAGAATCTCCTTTTGCCGGTGGTACTAGTTTACCATCTCTTGTATTCATCTGCACCATATTAATGCATTTTCTAAGATCCGGATATGTTGCTTTCACATAAGTGTCTAATGTATCAATATCTTGATCAATCTTTTCTTCAATTAGTATGGTTGCCACCCTTGCCGTAAATTCATTTTTATCAATTGTTTCAATATGGAATCCTTGACATCTCGAATGTAGTGCAGGTATAACTCTGTTTGGATAATTGCAAGTCAATATAAATCTTGCAGACGTGTGATATGTTTCCATCACTCCACGTAAAGCCGCTTGTCCGTTTGGCGTTATGTAATCAGCCTCGTCAAGCAGTACGTATTTGAACGCACCAAATGGCATTATTTGCACAAAGTTTATAATTTTATCTCTTACTGTGTCTACGGAGTTTTCTCTAGAAGCATTTATTTCTAGTATGTCATATCCGTCAACTTCTAATTCGCTAAAAAGTATTTTTGCAAGTGTTGTTTTACCTACACCAGGAGCACCTGAAAATAACAAATGAGGTATTGCACCTTCTTTTATCCATGCCGCGATCTGCTGTCTTTGTGCTTCATCCCTTACAACATAGTCTTTCAATGTTGTTGGTCTATATTTTTCTACCCAAAGTTCTTTCATTTATTTGCCTCTATTTTTGTTTCGTATTTTGTTTTAAAGTAATCGTGTGTAACATAAGAAGCAGTAACAAATCCTGCCACGAATACTAACAAATAAATCACAGTGGTTTTTAAATTCTTTTTGAACCCGCCTTTACCTTTATTTCTTTTGTATGCTCTCCACATCCACCAAAAACCTGCAATGGTTAAAATAACACCTATTGCAATTACCCAGGGATTGTTGGCTATTGCAACTCCTGAAGCACCAAAGATTAAAAATAATAATCCATTTATATAACACATTGGACACATTATATCAAGTTCCTTTTTATTAGTTTCATTTACCTAACCATTTCTTTGCCGCATCTATTGGATTTCTTAAATTTTCATACGTGCTGTCAATAAACTTTATATGTTTATAGAGGCTCTCTGCTAATTTGTCAACAGTCTCTTGAAGTCTATCAATTTTTTTATTAAGTTCTTCTATTTCTTTTTCTTTTTTACTCATCACCAACCCATATAAATTTTGAAAATGCATCCTACCAATACCATTATTCCGACCAAAAATCCTGGCACTATTGTTGCAGGGTGCATTCTTGTCATAATATCTTCGTTATCTTTTTCTATTTGTTCCCAATATTCTTTTGGTGTTTCTTCTTTCATATTTTGATTATACATTTTTTTCTATGTGTTGTCTATATAATTGTTCTGCCGCCATGTTTTTACCTTTGGCCTCCGTCTGTATATCAAAGTGTTCACCAAAACTTAATGCCCAATCATTCACCTTGGTATTTGGTAACAAGTCTGAATGTGCCCTCAATTTTTGTTTTTTGCAACCACGTTCTAACAACATCTTAATATCGTGCATTTCCGAATGTATCTTGTCTCCAAGATTAGCAGGAGCCAAGTGTTCATCTCTTGAATATGAGTAGTGCATTGTAGGGCGTTGTCCACGCCAAGAATCGATCACACGTTTTACTCTATCATCATGTGGTTCTATGTATTCTTCTGCTCTTATCCAGTGATGATGTATATCCATGACTAATGCAAGATCTTTTTCTAGTTCTAAACTTGCATCAAGTCCCCAACCCATTTCGTCATTTTCTATCGTGATTAGATTACGTGCTTCTTGTGAAAGTCTTGGAAGTGCCTTACGTATTCCATCTGGTCCTTGCCGGCCTGAGATGTGTACATTAATTTTGCATCCATCTTGAAAACTTTTACCGAATCCCATCCAACGGGCCATGTCTGCATGGTACTCAAATTCTTCTATGCTTCTTTCTACAATGTCAGGAGTAATACTAGATAATACACAAAATTGTCCTGGGTGAAACGATACTTTCACATCATGTTTTCTAGATGCTTCTCCCACCGGAGCAAATATTTTTTCACAATGGTCTTGAATTTCTTTTCTTTGCCACCAGTCCTTCCAGTTCTTTTCCGTATATCCTTGTAGCATTTCGCTACCAAGTCTCACCATCCTACGTTCTGGTGCTAGTGTGCCAACACGTTCAATCATTCTCACAGCCGCCGCGGCGTTGTGATTCATAATATCCCATTGTCTTTGTTCAGCATCTTCTGGATGTTCACGCAACCATCTCATTGTGGTTGATCTGCCATTTAGATCTCTGTCCTTGGCATTGACCTTCATTCCGCCAAATTCAGATTTATCGTTAAGCCATTTGCAACAGAAACCTATACGCATAATTTATAATAACACTTTTCCAATATTTGTCAACTAAAATGATATTCTAATACCCAATTTATGGTTTTGATTTATGACATCAAGATTGTAAACTATATTGTATGTGTGCCATATATCACGATACTTTGCTGGTATCAGTTTTGTGGTCTCGTAATGTGCCAGTCCTCGTAATATAAAGTACCCAAGTACCTCACCATGATTTGGATGTTTACCAAGTATAGGATTTGTTTCATACCATTCATCACTTTCTACAATCTCAAATGTTTGAAACATATCTATTGTCTGCAAAATATTGAAAGCATAGATTGCCTTAATATCTCTTTTGGTTAAAGGATCCTTTGCCTTCACAGGAAGTATAATCCCTAATACAAGGATTACACAAAATATTAATTTTTTCACGGTTAGTCGTTGCCGGGTAAGGATTTCATCTGATAAGCACCACCCATATTATTGTATGTTGCTTGTTTAGTATTTGCTTCAGTAGGCTCTTCGTCGGAAACCAAAAGTATATCATTTTCGTCGATCATTCTACACTCTTGTTTTTCACCTTTTTCAGATTCGATGATAAAAGTTCTTGTCCACCGACCATGTGCCACCATGACCCATTGTCCAACTTTTACATCTTTTTGATCTTTTCCTATTGCGTGTACCTCTGCCCATCTAGGATGAACGCCTTGCTCTTTTCCATCGTCATCCATTAAGATTATTCCGCCCTTGGTGGTTGTTTCACCAAAGTGCATATTTTTTACAATTATTCTCTTTTTGAGTGGAGTGATTTCCTGTGTTGTAGGTACCCAGCCACCTTCACCAAATTTACTTGCCATGTTTATAATATAGTGTAGAAAACTTTATTTGTCAAGACCAAATCACCATTTTAAAACGTTCTTTTTCTATGTCAAAAAAGTTACATTTCCAATCTGATTGTTCAAAAAAGCCTAGTCCGTGCCATTCGTCTTTTCTTTGTAAAAGATCTCTACCACCTTTATCCCAATCGATCGAAAGTAATTTACCTTCCATCTGTTTTTTCTTCTTGTTAATTTCCGCAAAGTCAAATCCGTCAAACTCCCAGTGAAAAACTTCAAAAGCATTACCTTCTGCATCAACATAATCTATTGAAAAGTCCAATCCCCATTTAGGCCTCATGGCAATTAATTTATAAATTAAATTGTTTTCTTTTGCCCAAGTTTCAAGTTGTTCCTTTGCGGCACCTGTATATGCTTTTCTTTCGAATAAACAAGCATGATTAAGCACTGCACCTGTAGTTTTTTTTTTTGATTGTGCGAACCAATCGTATTTTAATGCTCTTCTGTACCTATGTCCTTTGTCAGGTCCGAGATTTATTTTTGCAAACCTCTGCTCTAAGTCTGTTAAATCATAACCATTCTGATCGTAAAGATCTAATGCTTCTGAGTCGGGGGTTCCGTGTTCATATTGGATCGGTTTGTTCCAATATCCATTTTGGGATAATCTTTCATTAAGCAGTACTAGATCATTCATATCTAATATTTACTAAAATTAAAATTTTACTTGCTTATTCTATACCATCTAAAGCGGCGTCGATGCCTGACTTCTCAGACTTTGGTTTGAACGTATCAACTGTTTTAGGTTGAGGTGTCGCTTTTTTAATAGGTTGTTGATTTAGGATTTTAGTTTCTACCACTTTTGGTTGTTGTACATCAGGTTTCACAGTATTTTCCTGTCTAACTTCTTGAGCAGTAGACACAACACCTTTTGGTTTTTCATAATATTGTTTCATCAATTGCTCTCTAGTCTTTAGTATATTTCCACCCGGTCCAATTTCATCACCTCTAGCATTTACGTTCATATTACCAACTGCCACAGTAGTTTCGTTTTGCTGTCTCAATTTTTCAATATCAACAGTTTTACCCTGCATAGTCTTGTATACTTTTTTAACTGGTGTTCTCATTTTTTCTCCTAAGTTCACTTTTACTTATCATCGCAAAAATTCACGATAATCTATTTTGTACATCAGTGGATTGATCTTGTGGATACCTATCAAAAATAAACAAAAACTTGCCACACTTGATCCTCGGCCAACACCCCAAACTATGTTATGCTTTCTCATCGTATCAACGAAATACACTAAAAACTGGAGGACCTTGATAAAATTTTTCTTCTCAAACAACTCGTATTCTTTTTCAACACGTGCCGTTTCCTCTTTGGTTTGACATTTTTCCAAAAGATATTTTTTCATATCTAGATCATAATAGGATTTGGGCATATGCCAATTGGCATAATTTTTTTTGTCAAACTCTGTTACAGAGATGTCTCTTTTAGGAACATTTTTTATTTTTGGTAAATCAACACCGATGTCGTCTAGTGCTTTTTTATATTGATCAGTATCTTCAAAGTACAGTTTAGAAATATCAAAATCTGGATTTGTATACAGGAATTCTAAAGCATCATCTTCTGTAATAATGCAATCACCATACTCATTTGTTTTTATTTTTGCCGCCATCTAATACTCTTGGGTTGAACTCGAATATTTTAGCATGATCTTCGTGCTTCTTGTCAACGACTTTTTTCTCTTCTTGCCAACTAAAGTGTCCTGTGTATATTCCTTTTGACATTTCATTATCATAAGTTGCGGTATCTGGTCTTAACCACCATGGGTCAAACTTTTTGTATTTTTCCGAAAACCATTCATTTACATCTAATAGTGTAAGTTCTTTTGCGTTTTTGTCAACCTTATATTTTATTCCATCGCCTTGGAAACTTCCTAATGTCAAACTTTTAACATGAATTTTACCATCTAGTATTGCATTTGCTTTACAAAAACACACTGATGCCATCACTTGATCGTATGGTGGCTTTGGTAATTCAATAAATCTATTCATGGTAGACTTCCTTAATATTTGGTAAAGAGGGTCGGATCTATAAGATGTTATTGTGTTGTGGAACACATTTTCAAACAGCAATTTCAATCTTTCAAAATATGCTGACTGAGTTTTTAAATTTGATGTCGTTGGTTTAATTTCCAATTGCACATCATATTCATTTTGAAAAAGTTCATTGTCAACAATTATTATTGATTTGAATTTGGTTGCCCAAGTAAAAGTACTGTCCATACAATTACTTACTACTCGATGTTGACCAGGTCGCCAAGTTCTGGTTCACCTCTGCTTTTCTTGAACCTGTCTTGTGCTTCTTTTATTCTTCTTGTCCTTAATTCTTCTCTGTAGGTGTTCAATGCATTCTGTATTTGATTTTGCAACTCAGGATTTCTACTAAATCTTCTTGCACTCATTATTTTGCTTGTCAACTCTCTTATTCTTTTAGAAAGATCCTCTTCTGACAGTTTAGTAATATCTTCTTGTAATGGATGAAACAACGGCATCACCTGCCTTTCGTTAGTGGTTAATCATACATCTTACCAAGTTGGTGCATCAAAATTGTAGTACCACCATCCGGAGACATGAATTCGTACATATATCTTCCTATGGATCCTATTGTGATTGTGTTAGATGAACCATCACCGCCTGTTACGTTGTCTGCTACAAGCACAGTGCTTGGTATTGTTATTGTATGCGACGTGTTTGCATACGTGATATCAAGTATAATTCTGCCTAAGGTTCCTGATACAGGAAAGTTTGTAAATGCCAAAGTTACAGCGGCATTTGTTGTAATTGTTTGATAGTGGCCGTTCTCATGGTTTAAAGTTATGTTACCACCTGCTGTACCATGTCCAAACACAGTTTCGGAAGTGTCTTTTAAAACTGCTCTTGAGACAACGTTGTCGTTAAAACTATTCGCTACATTGTTAGCAACCGATGATGTTTGTAATGCTTCGATCTCAGACTTTGTCGTCGTAAAATTGTTCTTTGTAGCAGTGAAATTATCTCTAAAACCCTGAGATGAATTATCCTGTCCTGCTATCGGAAATGTCCCGTCTATGTTTCCTGGTACTATACTACTTGCCATTATATTCCTTTTCTTTCAAATACAAGATATTTATCACCAGATTGCCTACTTACGACAAATTTTGCGCCGGCTGTTGGTGCTGATGTAAAATTGATTGTGCTTTGTTTATTTTCCGTATCGTGTGTTAAGAAGAATTCATTTTCAAAGTCTCCAGATCTTCTTGTATCATCTGAGACCACTGTATTAACGTCAGCGGTTAGGTTTTTGAACACTTTTTGCACAAAAATCTCTACTCCGTCTCTGGTTAATTTTATTTCTTCTTCGTTAATTAATTCGTTTAACGCAAAACTACTTGTTGATCCGTCACCTTCAAACCTACTAGGATCAACTTTAAGCATAGGATTACTGATCTGATATCTATCTATAATGTATTCAATATTTTCAAATTGTAATTTTTTATCTGTAATTCTTTGTTTTACCAATCCTGCTTTTCCAGGTTTACAATATGCTAAAACAATGGCTGGTTTGAAACCCAATGGAGCCAAGTCACCTGTTTGTGTAGTTCTCATCCACAATGGTAAATGTATCCATTCTTTATTTCCTAGAGATTTCATTTGAGTTCTCATATTATCTACTGCATTAGGATACACTGTTTTCACGTAATCTAGATCAGCAGACAATTCATTAGCATACCTAACTTTGGATCCGGATATTCTAAAACTCATTCCACCACCTGTGGTCACATTGTATTCTGTTGCGTCAGCAGTCAATATATCATCTGAAGAAACAGGTCCTTGAATAATATTTTGCAGTTCATCTCTTAATGTTATTGATTTACTAACCGACTTGCCTGCAGAGTTCACTAGTGGATCTATCATTTCTATATACACTACTTCATATTCTATCACACCATTTACTTTGGCGGTAGCAGTTTTTAATCCGTTGAAGTAAAGTCTTTTTGGTTCGTGGTTAAGAGCCATTTTATTTTGGAACTCGGTTAATGTTTTATGTTCGAGTCCAGCAAGTAACAACATTTGAGCATTGCTTGTTACACCAAAGTTTGGATCCTCTGGTCTGTATACATACTCAGGACTATTGATATTACTGTCTTTTCTTATTTCATCAAAAATGTTTTGATCTGTTTTTGAAATTATTCCACTAGTGCCTAGGTTGCCATATGTTTTATTAAATGGCAAAGACACAATTATTTTAAATTCTTTTGTGGTACTAACAGTTTTGTATTGATCTGTGACAGTAACTTCAAAACTGAATTCTTTATCTATTGTGGTAGTGTTGCTGTCAAAGGTTACTGCGTTATTTTCAAAAATTGTAAAGTCATTGTAATCAATTGTACCAACAAAGTTTCCTTGTGGAGATAAAGTGATTCCTGTTGGTAAACTACCACTAGTGACACTGTAATTTAATACTCTATTTGTATCTACACCAACTGCTTTTACAGATAGCAACGAAGGAACTCCTGCTGTCAGTGTTCCAATTAAATTAGTTGAAGTAAAAGAGACTCCAACGTCGATATCACCTATAATCCTTAATGTAAATTCTTTATCATTGTACACCGACAATCCAGTTGCCACTGTCCTATTTGCTCTAATTGTAAAAGTGTATAATGTTGTGACTGCGGTGCTTGTAGGCAATGTGCCATAAAGTTCACCTGTATTTGTGTCTATGCTTATTCCTGGTGGCAATGATCCACTGATAACACTATACTCTAGAGCCGCTTGTAAAGGATCAAAATCCTCAACATCAATCTGAAGAACTAGTTTGTTATCATGTCTGTAAGTGCCAAGATCACTATCAGTTGTAAAAACCGGTTTCCTTATAGCAGATAGATCAATTGTCAATGGAGAATTTTTGTAAGTTGTTCCATCAATTGTAATTTGATTGTTATCTATTCTCCAAAAATCTGCTGTAATTACCTGTATGCTATTGGTCTGTGTCTTAGATGACGATCCGTCAGATACCCTTACTATGAATTCATACAATATACTTCTTGATTTTGAGTACACCAGAGGATCGTATCCTTGCTGGTCATAACCTTTGCCGGAATATCCACCCATTGGTCCATACAACTCATCGTCTGTTAATCCAACTGTGCCAGTGATCAATCCAGACTTACTCATGGATGTGCCTGGCGGCAGTGTTCCTTCCACTATGTCAAATAAAAGTTGTTGCCCTGTTGCTGTGTCTGTGTCTACCGCTTCAACTTGAAATTGTATTTTTGATCCATCGATAACCCAAATTCTTTGATAATCGGATCTAGTTGAATCTGAAAAATCTAGTGTACCAGACGCAGTTGTGAATGTTGGTTCATCTGCTCCTTTAATCTCTAGTGTAAATGTCCTGTCAGCGATGTTTGTGCCGTCTGATACCCTAACCACAAATTTGAAAACTCTTCTTGTAGCAACTTCAAACGGCACTCCTTGTATTACCCCATCAGAAGTAAGTTCAAGACCTGGGGGCAGTGACCCGGCAATAAGTGAATAAGTCAAACTGGTGCTATCTGTGTCGTTGGCTTCTAAAGCCAGAGAATAGGATTCTCTTTCATTAATCGAGGCAATTTTGCCTGCTGTGGTTGTCCACACGGGTGCGGCCATATTTGAACTTACTCCTTTATAAAGATATTTATTGGATTCTAACTTCTATTTTTTGACTGTCTCTGCCAGTGTTCAATGTGTTGTAATATATTTTCTTTTTCAACAGGATCTTTTGCACGTTTAAGCATATCTTTTAACCGTGTAAGTTCAGATCTAGATGTTTTAAATTTTTTGTACTTGTTATAGTGTTTCATATTGTATTTTTGGTTTGACCAAAAAATATTAAGATGCTGAATATGTAAATGGCGTACTTCCGTTCATGGTCAGATACGCAACTTTTTGACTACCACCTAATATACTATTATCAGTTGAATAGTCATTATTTTGTCCTGTGCTAAAAATTTTATCACCTGCATTGTTAACCATCCAACCTTTGATTTGTGCTGGAGTCCAGTCTGGGTGTACCTGGGCCACCAGTGCAACTATTCCTGCAACCTGTGGTGCGGCCATAGAGGTGCCACTTAATTTAACTTGTTTAAATGAGCCGTTGAGGTTATATGTAACTGCACTTTGTTCATTTGTGTTAGAACAGGCACTTACAATCTGTTCACCACAAGCATAAATGTCAACGCCTGGACCAGCAGAACTAAATGATGCTTTTTGATCAAGTGTTGCTGATTGTGCCGTGGCTCTAAGTGCACCTACTCTTATAATTTCATCGTCGTGTGGTGATGATCCTCTGTGATAATGATAATAGTTTCCGCTGTCATCAGTCAGGAAGTTATCATAGTCTGTGCCGGCCACTTCGTCGTGCTTCATAAAATTATTTCCCGCAGACACCACAACATGGATTCCTGCTGTTACCATTTGCTGTATGTCAGCATCTATTGATGATATTCTCCTTGGCACAAAATAAATTCCTGAACTAGAAGTTGTAGCACCATACACTCCTTTTGCCAACAGATTACCTCTCACTGTTTCGGTGTGATTGGCTCCTCTGTATTCTCCGCCGGCGACATCTGCGCCACCAATTGTGTTTGGAGATACGTTTGAATCTAGATAGTAGCCATAACCAAAACTCATATTGACAACTGTGGGTCTCCCTGTGCCTTTTGAGTTATGCCAGGCAGTAACAATGTCAAAACCTTCTGTCAATGAAATATAACCGGTGCCTTGAATTTTCATTGCATAGATGTGAGCGTTCTTGGCCCAACCAAAAGTCTTTCCTGCCACTGTGCCGGCCACGTGTGTGCCGTGCCCATTTGTGTCTGTGTAGTGTGACCCTGATTGAGAACCACTTACCCCAGAAACAGAATACCAGTCGACTTGTTTCAATCTTGAATTACCTTCTGCGTCTTGCCATTCTGGATGTGTAGGTTCTATCCCCGAATCCATTATAACAACATCAACTCCTGTACCATCAAGAACATAGTTGTATGCTGATCCTGGATCTAAAATTGAAGAACCAAAGTTGTTAGTTGCTGATATGTGTCTTAGCAAACCGTAGTTGTCCTGATTGCCTGCAGATGTAGTTCCTTTGTTAAAACTTGATGCGTCCTGTCCGTCTTGTATTTTAAAAAGCACAGGATCTGGTAAATCTTCTAATGCGATTATATCTTCAACTCTAGAATCATTTTTTAATTTATTGACTTCTTCGGCAGTAAGATCGTAATGAGTATTTCTTTTATTGGTTGCTCTAAGTTTTGAAACTGGCACTGCCCTATCTGGAATGATGTTGGAATCTACCGATGCATCACCAGATGTGTCGTTGGTAAGTTCAGTATTCAGTTCTTCCCAATTTGCTTCTTTTTTTACTGTTACTATGTATTCTGCCATTTAACTATTAAGAAACGATTGCTCTATCGCTTACTCTTCTCCAATTTGATCCGTCATAAAAGGCTGGTATCGCGCCACCGGATTCGTCAGTACAGAAAACCATCGATCCTGCTGATGAAGTCAATGATCCTAGTTGAGCAACTGTTTTGCTTACAAGTTTCATTGGTGCATCGTTTATAATTTCTTCTACTGGATCTAATGTAATCGTAGTTGGAGAAGTAATAGTGTATGTGCCTGTGCTATCACTTGGTGCTGATATTGTTGAGACTGTGATTGTATCAGCAAATATTGTTCCTGTTACATTAAGTCCGTCATTTATTGTAACAACTGTTGAGTCACTTGAACTAATTGTATTTGTGTCAATTGTGGATGCAGTCAACGGTCCAGATACACGCATTCCATCATTTACTAAAATCTCTGAACTATCAGATGATGAAATCGCGTTGATTATTGGAGTTGTTGTTCCTGTCACTGTCAATACATCGCCACTCACTGCGGTTGTTATATTTGTTGCTCCAGCAATTTTAAATGTTTCTCCAAATACTAATGATGTTCCATTACTGTCATCACCAACTAATTTTAGTGCAACATCTGTTTTTTGTGCGTAATTTGTTAGTGTTGGTCCAGTAATTGTTAAAGTATCGCCTGACATCGCAGTGCCTATTCCAGTAGCACCAGCAAATTTAATTGTTGATCCTAGTGTTACATTTGTACCGTTTGAGTCATCACCAACTATTTTAATTGGATCATCACTGCCTCCAGTGATTGTCATTACATCACCACTTACTGCAACTGTGGCTCCACCTGTTCCTCTAATTCTAAAAGTTTCGCCTGGACTTACTGCTGTGCCAGTTGAATCATCACCAACGAACGTAATTGCGCCACCAGATGCAACGTCGTTGGTTATTGTCAACGTGCCTCCAGACAACGCAGTAGTAATACCTGTGCCACCTGCAATTTTAATTGTATCACCGGCCGCTACTGTTGAAACTGTTGATGTGTCGTCTGCAATTTTAAGTCCAGAACCTACTCTAGCATCTACATAAGTTTTGTTTGTAGCATCTGTGCCTGCTGTAGGAGCCGCTAGATTAATAATTTTTTTGTTGTCTACGTCAATGTTTCCTGTACCTTGTGTTGCAAGTTTCAAGTTTCCGTTTGAAGTAATTGCTCTCACTGTGTTTGTGTCAACAGTTCCTGAAGTTTCTATGTCACCTGCTGATAATGTGTTTGATACAGCGACAAAGTTTCCTGCTATTGTTACTGTGCCTGTGCCATTTGGAGTTATGTTAATACCGCCATTTGTATTTGTTGCCGTTATTGCGTTACCGTTGATGTCGATATTGTCTACTGTCAACGATCCTGTGATGTCAACATCTTGGTTTATAAATGTTACCGGTGAACCAAAGTTTACTGTGCCTGAGCCGTTTGCTGTTATACTTAGGTTGGCGTTTGAAGCATTGGTTGAAATTGTGTTGTCTTTAATTCTTACATAATCAATATCAGATTGCCCTGTGACTGTGTGTGTTCCTACTGTGTTCACATTCGCAGTTGTTAAAACTCCTGATACTCCTAGTGTGCTTGAGATTGTTTGAGCACCAGTCAAGGCAAGTGTGCTACCATCAAAAGTTAAATTTGCTTCTCCTTGAATAGCATTTGCACCTGTGACAGTTGTAATAGTGTTGTTTGTTGATCCTGTTAAAACTGCTTTTGTGTCTGCATATGCTTTAATGGATTGTTGCGTTGCCAGTTTTGTCGCACTATCACTGGCCATGTTGTCTTCATCTTTTATACCTGTGACAGTTGCTCCATCACCTGCAATGTTTAAAGAAGTTTCGGCAACCAAAGCACCTGTTACGTCAACTGCTTCAGCAAAAGTAAGTTTTGTTGATGTATCTGAACTTACTGTCGTTCCGTGAATTTTTAATGCTCCAACAAGTATGTCGCCTGTGCCACCTGCTGATAAAACTAAATTTGAATTTGAGTTAGATGCTGTAATTTCATTGTCGTTGATAGTGATGTCAGCAATGTTGACTCCACCTGTGCCGTTGCCTTGTATTGTAACTGCACCATTTGTAACTGTGCTTGTTAATGTTGTTCCGTCTATCTGTAGTTGGTCTGCTTCAAATACACCAGTGACTTTGACTTGATCACTTGCGGCATTTCCTAAATTGATATTTCCGTTTGCAACAATGTCTCCTGTTGCAGTGATATTACCTGTAACATTTGTATTTGCTTGTAATTCTATTGTACCTGTACCTGATGGGGATAATCTGATATTCTCGTTTGATCTGCCAGTGATTATTCTTCTACCATTTAGATCTAAGTCACCTCCCAACTGTGGAGATGAATCTTCTAATAAGTCATTTGCCTCGTCACTGTTTCCGTACAACTCTGTAAAGTTTTGATTGATTTTTGTGAATGCTGTTCTTAACGGATCACCTGTCCCGTCATTAGCACTAGTTCCGATATTAATACTTTGTTTTGCCATATGTTTTTCCTACTAGACGTATTTATGTTTAGATTTTGTAAACCGAATGTAAAAATTTATACAATTATAGCAGTTCTAAATGTTTTGTAAACTGTTGTGTTTGATCCTGAAGGCACTGCTCTTATTCTCACAGTGCTACCAGATACGTCTGCGGTTATTGTAGCCAGTTGTCTCGATCCAGTAAAAGTAACACCAAATTCTTGGAAAAATACACTTGAGCCGTTGTGTACAACATTCAATAAACTTGTTTGGTATTCACCATTCACAGTGTCCGACACTTGCACTGTGTAGTTGGCACTTCTGTATGTTGCCATTGTAAACTGATCAATCGTCAAAGCGGCCGATGAACTTGCTGTGGTTGTGTTGTAATCTAATCCAACACCACTTTGAATTCTAACGTTTCCTGTACCTGTAGTTTTTAAATCCAAGTGTTGGTTTGTCGCTGTGTTTAAGACATCGTTGGCCTCAATCCTAATGTTTCCTGCGTCCATTTCTGTAAACACGGAAGTTGTAAGCACGGCATTTATAGTGACTTGATCACCACTGACTGCCGTGGTGACGTTTGTGCCACCTACAAATTTAAATGTTTCACCTAAAGGCACCGACGTGCCTGTGGAGTCATCACCTACAAAAGTGTAACCAGTTGGTGCACCAAAGGACAAGTTGCCTGATCCATCTGTTAATAAAAATTGATTTGCTGATCCATCTGCTGTTGGATATTTCAATCCACTAATTTTAACTTTACCTGTTCCACTTGCATTCAATACTAGATCATCATTTGATCTAGTTGCCGAAATATTGTTGTCACTGAAAGATAATCCTTCCAGTTCAATTATTCCTGTGCCAGATGCAGTTAATTTTAAATTTGCATTTGATTGCGTGGATGTAATTTCATTTCCAGCAATTTGTATTTGGGATCCAACGGCAGTGTTTGCATATATTTCTATAAAGTTTGCCTCTACTTTTTGGAAAGCGGATCTTAGATCATCACCTGTTCCGTCATTTGCAACTGCTCCTACATTTAAACTTTGTCTAGCCATCTTATATCGCCTGTAATACTAATTTTTTCCAGACAGCAGTAGACCCATCATAGTTGGCAGTACAAACATACAAGTTTGTTCCGTCATAAGATATTGATCCTGCTCTGTCACCTGCGTTACCTATTCCAGTCGCAGTTTTTGTCGTGTTAATAATTATTCTGTCATCGTTTACAACCACGTTTCCTGTACCATTGACACCTAACGTTAGGTCATTGTTTGTAACCAAAGGAGTTATGGTTGTGCTGTTGATTTGTAATTGATCTATTTCAACGTTACCTGCACCATTCGGTTGGACCTTGATGTCGCCATTTGTCACAGATGTTGTTAAAAGGCCAGTGTCACCTGATCCTACTAGTTGGTATACTTCCTCGAAATTAGCATTGACTTTTAACATTGCGCCACGTATTGTGTCGCCTGTTGCTGAATTTCCTTCGGTTCCTGTGTTTATTATTTGTCTGGTCATATTATATCTCTATGTATTTATTAAATAGTTTTAGGTGACATCATGTTCAAAGAAACATTAAAAACTCTCAGATTGTATGAACGCCAGTCAAAACTTGGCATTTACCATACCTTCAAACGTGCTAATACTGTATTTGTTTTCATGTGTGATTCGTGCGGAATCACATTTATGCGTCCAAGATCCAAGGTAGATCCTGCTAGAGCATCTAACACTTATAAACACGTTTGCCATAATTGTGACAGCAAAAGATATGCACAAAAAGTAGGTGTGAAAATGCGTAAAATTTACAAGATTGATGCAAGTTCAACAATCACTCTTTAATACCTTTTCCAACGAATTGAAGTTAAAGGCATTCCATCCATCACCTTCTTTAGATCTCCATAGGTGCCATATTTGAAGTTTTCTAAAAGTGTAGTTGCACTATGTAATATGAAATTGGATTCATTCACCTCTATTCTATTGATGTAGTAAAAATTTTTATCCTTGAATCTTTTTGCCAGTTGTCGCAGTTGCCATCTCCATTCATACTTTAAATATGCTTTCATGCTTTTCCTAGTTGGATAATTTCGAGAGTCTTTGTATATGTTGTTTTGCTCTCTGCTCATGGACCCGTCTCTTATTGCCCATTGTTTTCCACCTATCATGTCAAACGCAATAATAAAAATATCTTTGTGGTCATCAAAACAGGCCTGCCACACTGCTGAACATCCAGATCCTTTGGTTTTAGAAAAGTCTAAATTTTTTGCTTTTTTTCCTTCTTTACCCCAGCCGCCGCCTGCCCAATACCTACCTTCATCTTGTTCGTCCTTTGGTATTGTGTAGTCCCATTGCGGTAGTTGTTCGACTCCGATAATTTTAATGTGAGCCGGTATCATGCCCATATCTCTTGCCTCTATTAGTTCATCATACATTTCTGAATTAACTGCAATAATTTTATCGCAAAGTTCTGGGTGATCTCTGTAGATTGCATTACAACCATATATGGTTCCCTTGCCACCACGTAAATTATTTAGATTATATATTCTTCGGGATTCGCCGTTACCTATTACGAATGCATAGGACATTAAGCACCGAAACTCTCACCACAACCACAAGAAGATTTTGCATTTGGATTGGATATCTCAAAATGAGATCCAAACACTTCTTCTTTCCAATTCACGGTTGTTCCAAGTACAAACATTACACTCATTGAGTCAACAACAAACTTTCCATCGTCCCACTCAACAACAACATCATCTTTGTTTATTTCTGAGTCTTTTGCAAAACCCCAATCATATTTAAAACCTGCACATCCGCCACCTAACACTGATAAACGGACAGCGTCTTGTTCAGGATTTTTTGTCAGCAAATTTGACATTTGTACTTTTGCTGTTTCTGTTACATTAATTGACATACTATTAATTATCTAATTTTTGCCAACATCATTTCTATCATTTGATAAAAACCAGTTTGTCTATTCATTGTAAGCATTTCGTCTAACTTCATCTTTTTAAAATCTTCTACTGTGATTTTTTTTGATTCTTCTTCCGTCATACTGTTAAAAATATCAACCAATATATATGCGTAACCTCCGGCAATCATGGCATTGCTCCATGCTTTGAACTTGTCATCTTCTCTGTCAACAAAAAGATCGTATTGACAACGGCTTACCCTGTTATTTTCTGTTTGTTTTTCTTTGCTTAAAGAATCAGTTGAAAGTTGTTTACCTAACCCAATCAACCATTGGTATACCTCTAGGCTGTCTATATTCTTAAGTGCTTCTAGATGGTCCTTATATTCTTTTATTTTTTCATCGAAAGTCATTTGTTTATTTTCCATAACATCTCCGGGTTTTTCATTGTCTTTATTTCCATTGCATTACCATAGGGATCTGCAATGAACATTGTTTCCTGTTCTAATTCCGTTCCCTCGAATCTCACATATGGTTCATCTATATACTTTATTTTATGCTCTGCCAATCTTTGTTTTAATTTTGCAAAGACATCTGCGGTTAAATGCACACCAAAATGTGGCACACTGACGTTTCCCATATCAACGTTATGTCTTTTTGCTTCAGGCTTCTCATATTCTTCAGACGAATGTAGAGTTAATTCATTACCCCAAAAGTTAATGTCTACCCAAGCATCTGGATATTTGAATTCGGAGTTTCCTTTTTCACAGCCTAAGACATCACAATAAAATTTTAGTGCTGTTGAAATATCTCCAACTGGTATTGCTAAATGAAATCTACTTGACATATTACTACTTATTAATGCTCATCTGGGTCTCTGTCTCCATAATGTTTTACTCCTACTTCAAACCAAAATTTGAACGCTTCTTTTCTGCTGTTGAAACTCATAAATGCCTCATTTGTTTCGTGTGCTGACCAATCTTCGTACCATGCGCCATTTGTTTTGAACCACCAACCCCATTTGTGTTTACATTTGTCAATACACCAGTGTATTAGTTCTGCAGGAACTCCATACGTGCCTAAACTTAGGCTGTATCTATATTTTTTTTCATATCCGCAACCAGGAGGAAACTTCATCTCGTAATATCTAGCCTCGCCTGGTCTAGGAATAGTTTTGTATTTCTTTCTTGCTTTTTTTTTTAATTTAGGCATTAAGCCTTATTTTACTAACTTTACTTCCAATTGTCAACTACCAGCGGATCACCACAGTTAAATGGTTTAGGTTCTCCATGGAAAACTGCTACAGAACAGTCGTCTGGTATAGTAGGCGGATGTTGGAAAACGTGTTTAGCACCATTTTTTATCTTTGTGTCTTTTTTACCAACAAGTTCCCATTTGTATGATTGGATCCATGTTCTTGGCCACCAAACAATATCTTTGGTGCCTTTGCTGGTAATCCAATCTTGATCTCCGTGCATCCGGCCCTGTACTGCATGGGGATTTTGTGCATACATCTCCCAAAGGTAATGTAGAGTACCTGCTGTAAATCTCATGACAGAACTATTGCTGACTTTCCAATCTTCCATTCTGCATCTGTTGAAATCTTGAATTATCATTAATTTATTTTGTCCTGCATTATAAGTCCATAGATTATCTATGTTTCTAAAAATTACAACATCCAAATCAAAATAAAGTAGTTCACCCGACAAAGGTAAATCCTTATGGAACATATAAAGTTTGCTCCACCAAGTTTTTATGGCTCCGGGGTTGTCAGGAAATTTTATTACATTGATGTCGGAATCTAATCCTGTTGGGTCATCAGTCAAACAATTAAAAGTGAAGTCGACAGTGCATTGTCTCTTACACATATTCTTTAGTATATTGACATACTCGGGTATAAACTTGTTACCCCATTTCACACAAATAATATGCTTATCTTGGCCCATCTTACACCTATTTAACTATTGACGATTTATTTTGACTCGTAAATGGCACTGTTCGCACCATGTTCCATACACTCTACTTTGACAACATAACATCTATTATTAGTTTTTTCTCTAATTAGTTCGTCAGCAAATTCAAAGGCGTGTTTTGCAAACATCTCTGCACCGACACCATCAAACATTCTTATCTCTGCTAGATCTAATTTTTCAAGTTCTTTAAATTTTTCTAAATGTGGATCATTAAAATCTAAAGCCAGTTTGTGATCAAACTTATCTTCTAGCCATGCTTTCAAAGGTTTTAGTCCTCCAAAGTCTACTGCCCAGTTTTTATTGTCTAATTCATCACATCCAAAAGTAAATTTAAATGCTAACGAATAGCCATGTAATAAATGGCAGTGTGAATGATCTGCGTTAGGTTGTCTAAAAACACAGGCTAAACCTATGTTGTGTCCATATGTCTTCGTACTATAAAATGGCATTCCCATCTCTCCTTATACGACTTGCAGAATTTTTAGAGAGGGTTGAAAGTCTTTTTAAGTCCTCGTATATACTAATGTACAGTAAGTTTAGGTTGTTTGTCAAGACCTAATTCCTTACTAACCGTATTTAGACGTTCTGTCAAATCATTTGGCACATCCAATTTTCCATCAATTATGGATTTTAAGAAGTGTACCAAAACTTGGAATTGACCACTTTCTGCTATCTCTTCAGGATCAATACCAAACTTTTCAAATTGATTTAGCATTGCCTCTATAGAGTCGATTAGGCAGTTAATACTATCATTGTGTTTATCACTCATCATACAATTATGTTAGGTTTTGCGGTTGTCTTTATTTTGCTGAAAACATTATTGTACTGGTCCTTCAGTTTAGGATTTATCTCTGCTATTGCGGTTATGTTATTTGATGCAATCTTAATAGCCTTTTCTGGATTGGCTGTTGAAAAAAAAGTACCTAATGCAATACCCTGTGGTCCTTGCATAAGCACCAGACCTTTTTCAACTTCAACATACCCTTCATTGGTAGATAAAAATTTACACAATAGTTCTTCACCATTTGATAGTTTAATAGTAATTAAATCATTGGTTTTATATTCTTTAAACATATTTTAATATTACACTCTATTTAGATTTTGTCAATGTATTTTTTCAACTCTTTGTCTTGTACATCATCGGGAACGGTTTTAAGAAAGAATATTTGGTAACTATCGGAACCGTACTTGCCAATACCATGCAAATCACTTGCTTCCTTGCCGTCCCAAGTTAAAAATTGTTCCGTCATTTTAC
>CAACVD010000421.1_pt1 | contig 20767 bp, 19 predicted proteins | sample 2381771 | NCBI WGS metagenome assembly CAACVD01 (sample SAMEA5211965, study PRJEB30684) | marine metagenome | biome: Marine; feature: Epipelagic; material: Water | collected 2015-10-15 | depth 15 m | reverse complement strand
AACCACAATAAAAAAAACAAAGGTTTTTAAGGTAATTAAATATTAAAATATTTTAAACTATGAAAAATAGAAATTACGTGTTCAATAAATTAGAACGTATCGAGGGCAAAACTAGACAAATTAACCATATGGTTTCTACTAACCAGCATCCAAGGGATATTAAAAAAATGGCGGATAGTATTAACGATTTAGTAGAAGACATCCGTATCCAGATCGAACGTGAACCAATCTCGGGTAACGAATTAAATAGAATTTAGTAAATGAATTTATCAGCAGAACAAATTCAATCCCAATGGGATAAGTTTATAGGTTACATTAACGAGTATATCTCCCCAGATAGAGCAGAAAAATTAATTTCTTTTTATGAACAACATAAAGAGGAAATTATGTTAATGCCAGCTTCGCATAAAAAAGCATACCATAATTGTTTCCCAGGTGGTTATATTGACCATGTTAATCGTGTAGTTGAATGTGCCCTTAAACTAACTTCAGTGTGGAGTGATATGGGTGTGAATGAAGATACTTTTACTCTAGAAGAAATAGTATTTTCAGCTATTAACCATGATCTAGGTAAAATGGGTGATGGGGAAGAATATTCACATATACCTTCTACGGATCAATGGAGGAAGAAAAATTTGGGAGAAATGTATACTTTTAATACAAAAATCTCTTACATGTCTGTTCCAGATAGATCAATTTATTTACTTACCTCAAATAATATCGAGGTATCTCCAAACGAATGGTTAGGCATCAAATTACATGATGGATTATACGACCCCGCAAATGAACCCTATTATAAAACGTATCTCCCAGAAACAAAACCACGTACATCACTCCCTTTTATAATTCATCATGCCGATATGATGGCAACGAGAATTGAGTTTGAAAGGGAATGGTTACCTAAATTCAATATAGAAAATTCACCCTCAACATCAGAATTTGCTAAAAAGAAAACATCAGCTAGAAAAAAAGCACTTTCTTCAGTTAGTAGTCCTGGTTTGAAAAATATATTAAATAATTTATGATGCTTTGGATTATAATATCACTCCTAACTACTTTAGTAGGAGCTTTAGGGTATACTACTTTCAATCTTCTTAAAAAAAATGAAACTGCGGAAGATTTAATTGTAGGATATCTTAATTATTTAGAAAAATTATCTCAGATAATTGAATCAACAGATGAAAGGTTACAAAAAATAGATCAAAAGGGCACTTTTAAGTCCGATGATGAAATAGGTTTTTTCTTCAATCAGGTTATGGAATTACAAAAAATTCTAAACGAATTTAACGTTAAAAACCTAGAAGAAAATGGATCATATAATAGCAAAACATAAGGCTAAAAAGCAAAAAAGACAATATTTTACCAAAGATACAGAAGATGCAATTGTAAAATATAATAATTCTACATGTGAAAAGGAAAGGAGTGATTTATACCAAACATACATTCATTGGCCTTATTACAAACTTACAGAAAATATAATTCATACTTTTAAATTCTATAATACTGATGTAGAGGATTTAGAAGACTTACAACATGAAATTATAACTTTCCTCCTTTCCAAAATCCACCTTTTTGATCCTTCTAAGGGAGCTAAGGCATATTCTTATTTTGGTACCATTGTAAAAAGATATCTTATAGTTTATAATGAAAAAAATTATAAAAAACTAATAAAAAATTCTTCAATAGAACAAACCCAGGATAACTCCTCGGATTCGGATAATACCAATAATCCAGTTTTAAATCATAGAAATATGGTATATGAAGAAGAATATGAATGGGGGAATTTATCATTTAAAGGATTAGGTGAAAAAGATAGATTATCTTTATTTATAGATTATTATGTATCTTATTGTTCTAAAAATCTCAATAATTTCTTTTCTAAGGAAGAAGATATAAAAGTTGCAGATTGTATACTAGAACTATTTCGAAACCGAGATAAAATAGATATCTTCAATAAAAAAGCTCTTTACATTTACATTAGGGAGATGATGGATGTTAAAACCCCTAATATTACTAAAAATGCTAAAGTATTATATTCTATATTCCAAGAAAAATATTTATATTTTTTAGATACGGGTGAATTTCCCCAATAATTAAACCCCCGTATATTTATAAATAAAATGGGGTTATTAGATTCTGTAATATTTAAGGATAAGAAATTTTCTGACTTATTGGAGGAAATTTATGATTTACAACAGGAAAAGAATAATCAAGTCACTGTTTTAATCAACGAACTAAAACCATTAGTCCAGGAAATAGGTGATGCTACTTTGATAGTTCCTTTAATTAAAGAATACTTAGAAATAAGTGTTAAAAATAACGAACAACTTATTAAAATGGCAGGAATAGTTCAAAGAACATTACAATCCAGCACAGGTGGGGACGATTTTGGATTATCAGAAGATGAAAAAAATCAATTACTGGAAGGATTACAAGGGGCCTTCCCCGAACTAAATGATAAAGATGGCACTAGTAACTAGTATACATAATTTAAATTCAAAATTTCCTAGTAAATTAAAAAATACTCTTAAATTACTAACAGGAAGAGTAACTGATGTTATATTAGACCCTAGTTCGGTCCCATCAGAAGTATATCAAAAAATAGGGGGAAATATAGGTATAGGAACTGTATATTTTGATTTATTGGATTACCCCACTACTAATAAAGTTCAGTATTCAAACCTTATAGCTTACCCCTTATTTCCTAATAATATACAATACCCTTTACCTAATGAATTAATTTCAATAATTTATCTCCCTGCTTTTATTAATAGTGATTTGGAAAATCTCCAAAATACCCCCAATATGGGCTCAGCTATAGCTTATTATTTTTCAACTATTAATATTTGGAGAAATTTTCACCATAATATCTTCCCTTCTACTAATTCCCCTGAAGAAGAGGAATTAAATAATAGTAATGAAAAACGTTCTCTTGAGGAAATTGGAGCAGGAGCATACAATACGGATACCCCATCCTACAATACTCCTACTAATGGAGTAAATTTCTCCGAAAAAAGTTTATTAAGAGATCTTCAACCTTATGTAGGAGACATCATTTACAAAGGAAGATGGGGCCAAAGTATAAGATTTGGGTCTACGGTAAAAGGAGGCAATAATCCAAATTCATGGTCTTCAGAAGGAGAAGAAGGAAGTCCAATTACAATTATAAGAAATGGTCAAAATTTAGAAAATAATAACCAAATTGATTATACCCCACAAGTAGAAGATATTAATAAAGATATTTCTTCTATTTATTTAACTTCAACCCAAAAAATCCTCTTTTCCCCCTCAAGTGTTAACTATAACTCTTATGATACCTCATTTAATAACGTAAAAAAACCTTCTCCCCCATCCATATTTGATAAAAACCAAATTATATTAACCTCTAATAGATTATTTTTTAATGCCTCTGAAGATAGTATTTTATTAAGTGCTAAAGAAAGTATTAACCTAAGCACTTTATCTTCCATTAACTTAGAATCTCAAAAGGGAATTATCCTAACCCCCGGTGAAGATAGTTCTTCCCAAATTAAATTAGGTAGTATTAATGCTCAGGAATCCGTAATATTAGGAGATAAATTTTTAGCTGATTTTAATCAATTATTGTCTCAATTAAAAAGTTTATCCCTTTCATTGCAAAGTGATATAGGTACTTCTGTCCCTTTTGTTCCTAATCCAAGTATTCTAATCCCAGCTAAGTCTTTAGAACTAACCATTAATTCTTTACAGCAGAGTATAGAAAGTTATAAATCTAAAACCTCTAAAACTATATAATGTCTACTGCATTAAATAGCCAAATAAGAAATCAATTGTTAAAAGCAGTAGAGCAAACTAATGCTCAAGAAAAAGTTATTAGTGCTATTAAATCTAAAGTAATTGATTTAGTATCTAAAGTAGTAGAAGAACAGGTTCCTATACCTTTACCCATAGATGTAAAACAAACCTTAGAGGATGCTTCTAACGGACAAGCTCCTAATTTAAATACTAGCAATCCCGAAGAATACCTAACACCCGAAGTTAAAGCAGCTTTAAATGAATTAGACCAAACAACCAAGGATAATACTGTTCAAACATTAGAATCCACAGAACAATCTTTAGAATCTCTTATCTCACCCTTAAATTCTATCCAGGATTCTTTAATTCCAGTAAAAGATAGTCTTAATTCATTAAATACATTAGCTAATACAGTTCAGGGAACTATAACGGGATTATCATCTACAGTTAGTTCTATTAAATTTTTGCCTATTCCAGTTTCAACAGGTGCTCCTGGGGTACCTGGTGTACCTTTATCAGTCCCAAATACATTTTCTGATACCCTAGATAGTACAAAATCACTTTTAGATTCTGCTAAAGGGACTGTAGGGTTTATCCCCCCTTCTACGGATAGTATAATTCAACAAATAAATGGTATAGAATCTCAATTGAATAGTGCTGCAAACACTATTCAACCCGCATTTGATATATTAATTATCTTAATAGCTATCTTTAAATTTGGTGAGGACATGGACCCAACTCAATTAGATGAATTATTAAATGAATCCAGGAATAATATTAGTAATATTTTTGATAATCTAGAAGATATTACTTCTTTAAACCCATCATTAGATTTTCCAATTTTATATAAGGGGTATGAACTTAACCCTGAAACTAACCTTAAATCCTCTCCAATATTTCCTCAAAAAAGGATAGTAGGGAAAAGTATTGATCCTAAGGTAATTCCTAATATAATTAAAGGAGAATTTTCATTTACAACTTCTTTAGAAATATTAGTTAAAGAAACTAAATTTTTAATTGATTCTATTATACAAATAAAAGAAAATGATATATTAGGAGAAAATAACCCTCAAATTACTGAAGAATTAAATCAATCTATTCGAAATTTAAGTCCTCTTTTACAAACTGGTTTTACTAGGAATGAAGTTATAACTCCTATTACTCCTGAGGACGAAGCAGATTCTCAACAACAATTGGATGGTTTATTAAAAGAAATTTAATAAAATTATATTTATAACAAATAAACAGGTAATGAAAATAGAAAAGCTAAAAGATATTATAAAAGAAGCAACTAGAGAAGTAATAAGAGAAGAATTAAAAGAAATTTTAATTGAAGCTATAAAAAGACCTTCCACCATGGTTAATGAAAGTATATCTACACCCCCTATTTCTTCTAATCAACCCGAAATAAAATCAAGTATTAGATCCTCATATAAAGATATGTTAGGGCAAACAGCAAAAACCATGACTACTAATAACCTTCAAGGCACTTTTACCCCTCAACCTGGTTTAGATTCAGCTAATGGTGCCCTACCTTCGGGACAGGTTTCATTAGATCAAATTGGAGGATTATTAAATAATTGATAATGCCTATTCTAGTTCCACCACAAAACATCACTAATCCTCAATATCAAATTGGGGTTGGTCTTCCATTTAATAATGGTAATGGAGTATTTAATAGTACTCTTACTACTGAGGAACAAATTAAAGCTAATTTAATTAATTTTGTTTTAACAGATTCCGAAGAAAGGGTTTTTAACAATAATTTTGGGTTAGGTATAGGAAAATTTTTATTTGAAAAAAATGATTCTTATGATAAAGACCCCAATAATGAAATGATTATCCCAGGTATAAATGAAATGGTAGATTTTGTAACGGAAGGAATAAGTACTAACTTTCCCGAAATAGATTTAAAAGAAGTAAAATTTAATAGGGGTAATAGGGTTAGTGAAATACTTTTATCAATAACTTATACCTTTTTTTCTCAACCCTCTACATTAGATATCCAACTTAATACAAATTAGTAATAATGGCTGAAATTAAAAGAGACATAAAATATGTTAATAGAGATTTTACTAGTTTAAGAAATAAATTAATTTCTTATACCGAGAATTATTTTCCCAATACATATAGGGATTTTACCCCTACTTCAGTAGGCATGTTATTTATGGAAATGTCGGCTTATGTGGGCGATATATTATCCTTTTATTTAGATAATCAAATTCAAGAAACTTTTACTACTAGAGCTAAAGAAACTAAAAATATATTTGCTCTGGCTAATTCTATGGGTTATAAACCTAAAGTAACTTCAACCTCTACGTCTACTGTTGATTTTTTCCAAAAAGTACCCGCAAAATCCGCAGGTTCAACTAAAATCCCAGACTATGATTATACATTAACTATTCCTGAAAACACTAGAATTTCAACAACAGATGGGATTAATTTTAGTACTAATGACAAAATAGACTTTTCAGTATCCTCATCATTGGATCCTACCACAGTTTCTATACTTCAAATAGATACTAGTACTAATCTTCCCACTTTTTTCTTACTTAAAAAATCAGTAAAAGCAATTCAAAATAATGTAAATGCAACTACATTTGCTTTTAATAATCCAGTAAAATTTGATACTAGAACAATAACAGATAATAACATTATAAAGATACTTGATATTACAGATTCAGATGGAAATATATACCATGAAGTAGATAATTTATCTCAGGATGTAGTGTTTGATAGTATTAAAAATACTAACATTAATAACCCTAATTATAAAGATAATTCGGATGCTCCTTTTTTACTCCAATTAAAACAAGTACAAAGAAGATTTACATCTAATTTTATAAATGAAACTAATCTTCAACTCCAATTTGGTGCTGGAGATTCTAATGATACTGACGAAGAAATCATTCCTAATCCTAATAATGTGGGTTTAGGACTCCCATTCCAACAATCTAAATTAACTACAGCATTTTCACCTGTAAATTTTGTATTTACAAATACCTATGGTATATCTCCTGCTAATACAACCTTAACTGTTAGATATTTAACGGGGGGAGGAGTTCAATCCAATGTTTCTAGTAATAGTATTACTTCTATAACCAAAACAGGTGTTATATTTAATAATACGTTGGGTACTGATAATACTCTAAAAAATAACATCTTTGCCGAACTAACATGTACTAATCCTATTGCAGCATCAGGTGGGGGGCCCGGAGATACTTTAGAGCAAGTTAAACAAAACACATTAGGAAACTTTGGCTCTCAGTTAAGAGCCGTAACTGAGCAAGATTATGTCATAAGAGCTTTATCTATGCCTCCACAATACGGAGCAATTTCTAAGGTTTATTCCCAACCAACCCAAATAGGAGAATTAAATGTAGGAGAAACTCCTTCTGTATTAGACTTATATATATTAGCTTTTGATAAAAATGGACGCCTTAAATCACCTTCAACAACATTAAAAGAAAACTTAAGAACTTACCTATCCCAGTATCGAATGATAAATGATAGTGTAAGAATTAAACCTGCATTTATAGTTAATATAGGAATTATTTTTGATATAATAGTTTTACCTAATTTTATAAATGATGAAGTTATAAGAAAATGTATAACAGAAATGAAATCCTATTTTAGTTTATCAAAGTGGCAAATAAACGAACCTATTATTTTAAGTGAATTGTTTGTTCTATTAAGTCAAATTGAAGGGGTTCAGTCTGTAAAAGATATTAAAATAGATAATAAAGTAGGAATAACTCAAAATTATAGTCAATATGCTTATGATATAGAAGGAGCAACTATAAATAATGTTATATATCCTTCTATTGACCCTATGATTTTTGAAGTTAAATTTCCTAATCAAGATATTAAAGGAAGAGTAGTACCATTATAATAAATAATTATGTCATTATCCTTATTAAATTTAATTAACGACACATCGCTTGGCACAGAACCACTTGGTGGGGTTATATCATTTAGTGATCCCACTCAATACCCCCCAACAGTAACATCCAACACTACAATGACCCCGGGCCCAAATGCTAATTTTGCACAAAAATTTAATGCTGATAACCCTTATTTAGATAGTGTTAATAATCAAAACATTGATAATTCACCCTTAAAAGTTAATTCTTTAGGGGTTTCCCAATTAGATGATGTCCCCCTTAATGAGGTTGGAAAAAGTTTTAACCAAAACGCAGAGATTCCAATTACAGCCCAAGGAAGAACTACTTACCCTTTGGGTAATTTTTCTGGTGATATGGCAACGAAACCAGCAGAAACTTTTACCCCAAGGTTTGATGCCGAAAATACTTATCTTAAATCAGGTGTATTAAATTAAAATAAAATGGCAGTTTATAAATTATTTCCTGTAAAAGATGCTACAATATATTCTGGGTATCCTTCTATGAATACTGGATTAGATTCTATTATTGAATCTTCTACTGATTTTAAAATAGGAAGTCCAACCCAAATAGAAGATGCAGCAACCCCCCAATCTTCAAGATATTTAATCCAATTCAGTCAGGCAGAAATAGAAAATTTATTTTTAAATACTATTACTGGACCCCAAAAATCTTTTTTAAGAATATTTAATGCAAATGCTCAGGGGTTAAATAATACTACAGAAGTTAAAATTAATGCTGTAGCCCAAAATTGGAATATGGGTACAGGTAAATATTTAACTGATCCCGAATCTAATGATGGATGTTCATGGAAATTTAGATTACTATCAGGTAGTGGTACTTGGACTACTGATGGTTCTATAAATGGCACAACGGGCTCATTTAATACTTCAACGAATTCTGATTCTATAGGGGGTGGGTCATGGTACACAGGTAGTGAAGCATCTCAATCTTTTGATTACTACACAAATTTAGATGTAAACACAGAAGTTACTAGTATAGTAACTAATTGGAGTTCTAGTTTTTTCACTAATTATGGGTTTATTATAAGACAATCAGCATCACAGGAATTCGTTAATAATATTAATAATCAAACTAGTTTAAAATATTTTTCAAGAGATACTAATACAATATACCCACCTCAACTTGAATTTAAGTGGAATGATGTTATTTTTTCTACGGGATCATCCACAACTACTATTATAAACACTAATGAATTATTATTGACATTAGCTAATAATAAAATAAAATATTACCCAGAAGAAATAGCAAAATTTAAATTAAATGTAACTAAAAAATACCCTACTAGAACATTTCAAACCTCTTCGGCATACACCCAAAACTTTTATTTACCTTCTAGTTCTTTATATGCTATAAAAGATGACAAAACTAATGAGTATGTAATAGATTTTGATAGTAGTTATACCCGTATAAGTTCTGATGCTGATAGTAGTTATTTTCATTTATACATGAATGGGTTAGAGCCCGAAAGGTATTATACGGTTTTAATTAAAACTAATATTAATGGCGAAACTAAAATTTTCGATAAAGAACTTTCATTTAAAGTTATAAATGGATGAAAAAAATAAAATTAAATAAAAAAGTATTTAATAAGCCTCGATTTGAGGATTCGGTTAATACCCAATTTACAGAATTAGTTTCTCAACCTAATGAAACTTTTTTTGATAGTAATTTGGCTAATGTAGAGGACTTTTTTATCATATACGAGAATTTATTTTTTAATATTCCAAAAATAGGAGATATAAACTCACATGAATATTTAATTAAAAAATCTACTGAATACACAGGATACGAAGCTGAAAATAATGCTTTTCAACCTTTATTGGAAGAAATAGCATCATTAAGGCAAGAAAATTTAGAATTAAGACAACAGAATATTGACTTAATACAAACATCAATTTTATCAAATAGGTAATGGAAGAACTATATACACTTGGTGGTGAATTAATTTTATTAAATGGGGAAGATTATGTAGGTCCCTACCATTTGATTAATGATGTTCCCTATACGGGGGATAAAGATTCTTCAAATAGCAGAGAACTTAAATATTTAATTCCTCCTTCTATTGTAACAGAAATAGGCAGTCCTCTTAATTTATCATATACAGATATTGAATCTGCTGTTCAATCAACTGAAGTTTCTAGTATATTTGATCCTATTATAGATAGAGTCCAATTAACCGTTACTGATAGGAATAATAATTTATTATATGGGGATGGAAATTTTAGTGGGTGGTCTACTAAAAATGACCCTAATAGCGAAGGAGATACTATTAGCCTAATAATTTTAGACCCCGAACAAGATCTAAAAAATGTAGGACTAGGTCAAGATATTAAAAACATATATTATGATTTTATTAAACCCGAACTTACTACAACATCTGGATCCGGTTATTTAATAACTGAAATTTCTCCTAGTAGAACAGAAATTAGGGTAAAAAATAACAACCTACCATCTCAGGAAATAATATCATCTTACAATTTATTAAAAGCTAAACTAGATTCTACTTCTTTTTTTGAGGGATTAATAGCCAATATAGGAGAAATTTCTAATGTGGTTGTAACAAACATTTTATTAGAAAATGATGGAAATTTCCCTAGTATTTTATTAAAATTATCCCAACCCCTACCTAATACTATAGCTACTAAAAATAGTATTAATTTATATAGTAAAGTAGCTAATTCCAAAGGATATAGAGTAGAATTTTCAAATCCTAACCCAGGAACCTATATTTCGGCATATAATAATTCTTATGTTTATTTAAGTGGTCCTAACACGGATATAACAGTTAAAAATAAAATTAATAATGCAACTGATTACCAGAATATATCTACCTTAGACTCTTCTTCATTTTCTGGTTCATTATCCCAATTAGAATCAATTTTATCTATACAGGGAATAAGACTTTACCCTAGTTATTCTTTAAATAATTTTGATGAATTTGTAAACTTTTCTTCTGCAAAGGCTAGAATAGAAAATTTTTATTATAAAGTAGGACAAATTGAATCATTTCAAAATGATATTAATTCTATTAATTCTATTGTGGGTTCAACTTCATCCTCTTCTGATGTTGTTAGTTCTAAAATAGTTTTAGAAGAAAAAATTAAAGAAGTAATTAAAGAATTTGATGGGTTTGATTATTACCTCTATTTTAATAGTGGTTCAGATACTTACCCTAAAACTAATACAGTAGAACCTTATACGTTAACATCTACAGGTAGTGCAGCTGCTTTAACCTGGTTAGGTAGTGATATAGAATCTAGTGTATTTTATGGGGGTGCTTTATTGTCCGGGTCGGTTTACGACGAGAATAATGCTTCTAATCTTTTATACACTATCCCCGAATATATAAGATCTAATACTGATAATTCTAACTATTTATTATTTGTTAGTATGATTGGCCAGTTATTCGATGAAATTTGGTTATATACCAAAGGAGTTACGGATAAACTAAATAATACAAACGAATTAGAAAAAGGAGCTCCTTTAGAATTAGTAGAAGAGATTATCACTTCTTTAGGGTTTCAAGTATTTGGAAATAATTATGGTTCCGAAAATCTATACTCTAGTGTTTTAGGTATTAACCCTGATGGAACTTTTACTCCTCCTACGGGTTCTGAAATTATTACCAACTATGTAGCTGTAAATAGTGGGTCATATCCAATTGATAGAGTAAGTAAGGAAATATATAAAAGAATTTATAGTAATATTTCAACTCTTCAAAAGAAAAAAGGTACTGTAGCTGGATTAAGACAATTAATTAATATCTATGGTATTCCTGATACTATTTTAAGAATTAGTGAATTTGGGGGTAAAGATAAAGTAAATGTTAATGATTGGGATTCATACAGAAGAATATATAATAAATCTATATCTACACTTTCAGGGAGTTTATATAAAGGAAATCTAGCACCTAAAGCCTGGGAATTGCACCCTTCATGGAGTGTAGATCCCTCAGTCCCCAGAACGGTAGAATTTAGATTTAAATCTATTTTAGACCCAGATACTTTATCTTTTGAACCTAATATCAGACAAAGAATTTTATCTAAGGGAAATGGGTTAACAGATGATAGTGTTGAAGTAGCTGTAGCCTTAGAATATAATGGATCAGGTTCGGCATCTGGCTCATTTTCTGGTAGTATAAAAGACCCTGAAAATAAAAATGCGGATTTAACTCTTTATATTAGTGGTTCATCCCAATACTATTCATCTTCTATTAACTTACCCTTTTTAAACCAAGATTGGTGGTCAGTAATGTTAAATTATGTTAGTGGGTCTAATAAATTCGAACTATATGCTGGCAATAAAATTTATGATGGGGATGATGGAACTCAGTTAGGATTTACGGGCAGTACATCAATAACCTTACCTCTATATGCCGATACAGAAGGGTATAGATCTAGTTTACCTACTGTACGATTTAACTCAGTTGGTACAGGTTCAATAACTGGTAAAGCTTTTTCAAAATATAGTGGATCTCTACAAGAAGTTAGGTATTGGACTAATATTTTACCTGAAAGTGCTTGGCATAATCATATAATGAATCCACTTTCTATTGAAACTGGAATAATAACAGGTTCGGGTTCACCCGTTGAAACTTTAGCATTTAGAACCCGAGAAGGTGAAGATACTTCGTTTAATGAAACTTCTAATTCTAATTTAATATCTATCCACCCCAAAATTACAGGTTCTTCTCCTGTAACCCATTCATTTGTAGGTGGTAATCTTTCCAAATATGGAGTTGATGATATAACAACTGAAACTAATAAAGAAATTCAATTCTTTAATCAGCCTATTATTGGTATTAGGAATAGAGTATCTGATAAAATAAGAGATTATGGGAATGCTGCGTATGGAGATGTTTTATCCCCCATAAGTACTATTCAACAAAATTATGAAGCATCTCAATCCTATACTGAAGATACTAATTTATTAGAAGTCGCATTTTCTCCTCAAAATGAAATAAATGATGATATAATTAATGAATTTGGTTCTAGTAATCAACTTAATGGGATATTAGCAGATCCTAGAAATTTATCTTCATCTTTAGATCATTATAGTGAATTAAGAAATATTGCTTTAAGATATTTTGAAAAATATACAAAGGCAAATCCTAACTACTATTATAGATTAATAAAATACATTGATAATTCTTTATTTAAAACTATTAAAGAATATGTACCTTCTAGAACTTCAGTTTCAACAGGTATAGTAGTTAAACAACATTTACTTGAAAGAAATAGAGTAAGGCCTCCTCAACTTAATACAAACACTACTATTGCTAAAACTCCTGAAGGTGGGTTTAATAGTGCAGTTACACTTCAAAATTTAATTTTAACAGGATCAGTAAAATCCCAAGTTAAAGGATATACAACAGGTTCTCCTGTAGAAAGATTTTTAGGAGGAACAGGAGGAACATTTGAAAAGTTTAATAATATTGAATTTTCACCTTATGGTACTTCGGGTAGTGGTCCTACTACCAAAAACGGATTTGAAATTAGTCAATCTTTTACTGAAACTATTTCAACTTTATCTGGAAGTATAAACCTTATTAGATCTACCCAAGATGAGTTTTATAATGGGGAGTTTAGTGGGGCTACTCTTGTAGTTACAACCCAATCTCTAAATGCTGGTTGTATTAAATTCCATAATGTATTAACAAATCCCCCACCTACTTCTTCATTTGATTATTTTTTATATAATGAATTATTTACAGCTTCTATAGCAGCATTTTCGGATGCTAGAACAGCTCCTAACGCTGGGGAAATGTTTATAGGTTATAATAGTGCTGCCCCTTTCCTTAGAACATTTAAAGTTTCTACTACAGATAAAGAAGGAAATAATATTGAAGGTGTACTTACTGATGCAACTAGGCTAAGTTTTAATTTTGGTACTAGTGCCGAAAATTTTAATGTAACACAAAATGGCCAGGGTCCCGGATTTATTCAATATGAAGTAAACCAAAACTTATCCCCATCTCAACCTGAATTTTTATTATCTAGTAGTTATGAAAATTATCCATTTTTAGCTAGTGGGAGTGCTGGAGTATCTTCAAGTGTGGTAGTTGATGGGAATACTAATTTTTTTCAAACTAGTTATACTACAACTGTTCCCCTCACTGATTATGCTTTTGAAGTAGATAATAATAGCTTATTTGAAACAGCTTCCGGGGTGTATAGATTACCCGGAACTCCCAATTTACAAATAAAATATACAGGTTCTGTAAATTATACTGGAAGTATAAGATTAAAACAAACAAACACCAGTTTACAATCTTCCTCAGTAAAACTCCAATTAAAAAGTAATACATTATTACCACTTAACCAATATTTTGATGAAGTTCAAATTAACACTGGTGGGGGAAGTAATATTATTTTTACTGGTTCATTATTAGTATCCGGGAGTTTTAATGGTTTAGGAGGGAATGTTCCTATAAAAGATGATGAATTATCATTAGAATTATCTCTTACAATTCCATCTTTAGAATTTCCAACAGCTGCTATATCAGCTAGTATAACGGGTAGTGGGGCATTATTTTCAGTATCTACGGGTTCTAGATTTCCATTCCCTTCATCAACAGAATTAACTTCATTTGAACCTTATATTTTAGGTGGGCTAAATGGGTTTGAACATGAATTTGATTGCCAACCTTTATTTAATAATGTAATAGTTAATAGACCTAGTACATTATACTACGATGTAGATTACACATTTGGTTCTGTAACCCCAGTTAATATATTTCCCTTATTAAACTTTGATGCTGAACCCGCTAGAACTCCTGATTCTAATTATACCCAAAAGTCTAGAGTTCTTCCTAGGTATGAAGGTTCTAAAATTTCATCATTGAAATTAAATAAATATAGTGAGAGGGGAACACAGTATGTTGAAAAAGGAAATTTAAAAACTTGGGGAGGGGATAAATCATATGGTAAAGTCCCTGTAATTGAAAGAACTAATCCTTACTTTGGTTATTTCCAATTATTAATTCCAACATCCCCAGAATTAGAAGGAGCAACTCAGACTAAATTAAAATATTTAATAGATTTAGATGGTCAAGTAGCTAAACCCATTATTAATTCTCCTTCATTTTTTAATGTAGAAGGAACATTTGAAACAGGTGATACTGTGGATATAGCTTTAGAAGATACTTTACAAACCGATGATCCATCACTAGTGAATGCAGCCGTAGGTATTAATTTAGATAATTTTAATAAATCTGCTACAGTTATCAAGGGAGCAAGAAGAGTAGATCCTATTATTACTACCCAAAAACTTTCTATAAATGATGTAACATCTCCAGGTCTAGCTTTTGAATCTACCATAACTACTACTAATCCCTCAGGCATCATATCTGACTATTCAGTATTTGCACATAATACTACTCAACAATCTCTTGATAGGATTCCTGCTCCAATAACTTTTAACACAGAAGTTTGGGATAAAAATAATAATTTTAATGGTACTAAATTTATATTTAATGAAGTACCTCAAACTAGATTGAATTTTAGATTTAATGGAAATATAATAAATACTGCAGGAGGTGGAGGTACCATTGAACATGAGGTTATGATTATACGAGAAAGGAATAGTGTAAGAACAGCTCTAAATACTACTCAGTTCCAAGTTCCATCTAATGGAACTGTTACACCTTTTGAAGTACAATCGGGATTTATTGATTTCCAAAATGGAGATCAAATATATGCAAGGGCTTCATTTGCATTTACCCAAGCAGGTGTATCCACTGATGAAAATAATATTGATAATGAATTTTTAGGCCCAGGATCAGCTGTAGTAATTGATTCCGCATTTATTTCAATTACACCTGAAGAACTTCCAACTATTGAATTAACAGCACCCTTTTGGAATACAGGGAGTGCTTATGGTAATTACTTTACTTCTTCTATCAGTATGTCTATTGCATACGGTCAAGTCCAACAGCAATATTCGGATAGCACATTTAAACCTATTAATGAACCTTTTACAATACAAGTGGGAGATGAATTTAGAATAGAAGGAAGAGAAAATTTTGTATTTTTAGTAAATGAAGTTACTGAAAAAAGTATAGATGCGGGAACCTCAGGATCTATTCTAGTGAGAGTAGAACCAGATATTCCTCCACTCATGGATTTAAGTAGATTTTTAATTAGAAGATATAACCGCGATGGTACTTCAGTTCTTATAGATTTAACACCACCTTCTTCTTCATTTACTACTACAAAAGGATTAATTAAAAACACACCAGTTGATGATAAATTAGAACAAAATATAAGTGAAATAATTTCTAAATTATCGCAAGAAGGAACTATTTAGTATATTTATAAATAAATCAATTTTTAAAAGATGGGATATTTGAACAACCAGATAGTAACAGTAGATGCTATCTTAACAAAAAAAGGTCGTGAATTACTAGCAAAAAATGATGGTTCTTTTAGAATCACTCAATTTGCTGTAGCAGATGATGAAATAGATTATACACTTTATAACCCAAGTCACCCTTCCGGATCTACTTTTTATGGAGAAGCTATTGAAAATATGCCTTTATTGGAAGCTTTTCCTGATGACACTCAAATAATGAAATATAAGTTAGCTACCCTCCCTAGAGGAACAGCTAAATTACCTGTACTAGATTTAGGTTATTCTGCAATAACTTTAAAACAAGGAGCAGCATTAGCAATTACTCCCCAAACATTAAATTATCTTGGAGCTGCCCAAGCTAACGAAACTTCAGGGTATTCTTGTACTATAGCTGATGTTAGAGTATTAAATACTTTTACTGGAGTAGGAATAGATACTTCAGCAGCACAAGCACAAAATCAAACAGTTAACCAAACATTAGGAACTAATATTTCTCAAACTGTTATAGGTTCTCAAATTAACTTAAGAGCAACTACAATTAATACCTTATTTGGTAATAATGCATCTGTAGGAGCTAAAATTAGAACCACATTAACATTTGTAGGTTTAGATTCGGGTGCTAGATTAACTATTCCATTAACTATTACTAAAACAAACACATAATGAGTTTTAAAAGATTCTCAACTAGCGATATAGTAGTAAGTAGCGATTCTATAACAGGAACGGCGTGGTCTACTGGGGCCCCTACTCTTACTACGTTTGAAACTTCTTCTATACAAAAGAATGGTTCATCCGGTGATTTTTATTTAAGTATATTTGAATCAAACCCCAATGTAGCTAATAGTACAGCCAGTGTTCAGTTTGAAGTAGCCTATGCTGATAATAAGGGCTCAGGGTCTCGTTATTATAACCAAGGAGTAATTGGTAAATCTCCCACTTTAACTAGTTTTGGGCAATATAGATCTTTAATATTAGAAGATGAAAATTCTGATTTTATCTTTGGTACAGGAACTAATATAGTAACAGGTTCTCATTTTTATGCCCTATCTGTAGAAAGATCAAGATACAAAGAATCATTATTTCCTTCTTCTTTTAATCTCCATATTTCAGCATCTGGAGGAACTCTTCATTTAACAGATAATTCTAAGGACACTTTAGTAAATACCTTTCTAGGATCTAGTAGAGTATTTCAAGTTGTATCGGGTTCAAATGGTTCGGCATTTAGTGGGGAAGGTTATTCCACTTCATTAGGATCTTTTGGGTTATTCTTTCCTGATATAGGAACTATTCTTCTAAACCCACAGGCTATATCTCAATCAATTCTACTTCCTCAATCTAGATCTAATAATACAGATGGCTTGAATGAGCAAAGATTATTTGATGGTATTAAAAGAGCTGGTCATTTTAAATTAAATTCTCAAGAAACTTTATCTTCTGATTTTGTATTCGTAAGATTGCAAAATAGTGAATTTAATTATTCTGAAAATCCATCATTTATATCAGGTTCAACTGGAGAGGTGATTTATGAAAATTTTATCAATCAACCCCAAGTTTATGTTACTACAATTGGAATGTATAATGATGCAAATGAATTATTAGCTACTGCTAAATTATCAAGACCACTTTTAAAGGACTTTACTAAGGAAGCATTAATAAGAGTTAAGTTAGACTTTTAATGAATGAGTATATTCAAACAATTCAATGCGAGGGATGTAGTAGTTACACCCTTTAAAACCAATAAAAGTTTTACTTTTAAAGGAGCTCATCAACTTACGGGTTCAAATACAGGTATAGATAGATTTATAGCTAAAAATCTCCCGGCCACTGATAATATTCCTTCAGAACCCACCACAGGGCAGATTAATCAAATCCCCCAGAGGTTATTATATGATTCTATAAAACATTTATATTATTCTAACTTTTTATTAGATTCATCAGGTAGTATAGTTAACACTGCTTCTTTCAATGCTGATGGTACTATTACAGGTCCTGCAGATACTACTAATTATTATAATTTTTTATCTTCAGATTTATTACCTCGAAGAGAATTTCCTACTCAATCCAATGCTAGAATAGGGGTTATTTCTATTCCATCTAAGTTATATGGGGAGTACATAAAACCCGGCACCTTTAGATATGAAGAGGATGCTACTGTTATGACTGATGATGGTGAGGGAAACCTATTTGATCAATTAGGTAACCAATTAGGTAATATTATTTATGAACATGGTTTAGCTGTATTAACTGTAGATAGTGAAGAAGCTTATGATTCACTCTATGGTATAGCTATTTATGGTACTGATTTATATGGTACTGCTCCTGGATTTGATGCTTTTATGACAGGTTCTAATATAACTTGTTCATTTGAAAGTACTTTAACCCTAAACGAAGTGCAGTATGCCTCTCGCATTAGTGAAAATGAATTTGGATATTCTTTAAATCCTACTTTAATATCCGGAAGTAATATTAATAGCAATACTTATTATGATTTTGCTACAGGTTCATTTTTCCAACCCTATATTACTACAGTAGGGATGTATAATGATAGTTATGATTTATTAGCAGTTGCTAAATTATCAAACCCACTTCCAGTATCTCAATTTACGGATACAACAATAATGGTTAACTTAGATATGTTTTAATGAATTGGACTTATGAAGGGAATGAAATAGTTGATGTTTCACAATTTCCCGAAAATACATTTGGTTTTATTTATGAGGTAACTCATATACCCACAGGTAAAAAGTATATTGGTAAAAAACAATTATTTTTTAATAAAAAACTTCCTCCCCTTAAGGGGTACAAACGTTGGAGAAAAGTAGTTAAAGAAGGTAATTGGAAAAACTATTTCGGTTCTCATGATTATATAAAGGGATTACTTAAAGAAAATAAACATGAAGAATTTACACGAGAAATAATTCAAATTTGTTATTCTAAAAAAGAACTCACATATAGTGAAACTAAATATCAAATGATGTTTGAAGTCCTAGAAAATCCTTCGTATATTAACGCCAACATTTTAGGTAAGTTCTTTAGATCTGATCTAGAGAATTATAAAGATTAATATGGTAAACGAATTATTAGTCAATTTGACTAATTCGGTTTTAGGAACTGGTAAGAAAACTGCAAGAGGAAATTATGCCTATACTTGCCCCTACTGTAATCATTCTAAACCTAAATTAGAGATTAATTTTACTACTAATAAGAAAGGTTTAAACCCCTGGAATTGTTGGGTATGTAATACTAAAGGCAGTAGAATATCAGTTTTATTTAAAAAAGTTAAAGCTGATTCCTCTAAATTCCAAGAACTAAAGTCATTAGTAAATAGCTATGATTACGAAGATACTACCGGGGTTTCTAATGAAAAATTGGAGCTGCCAAAGGAGTATCAAAAAATTATAGGTAATAAAGATATCATAGCTAAACACGCTTTTTCATATCTTAGAGCAAGAGGAATAATCGAAGATGATATTATAAAATATAACATAGGATATTGTGAATATGGTACTTATGCAAAAATGGTTATCATTCCATCCTATGATGAATATGGAAATTTAAATTATTTTACTGGTAGATCATTTGAGAAAGAACCCTATGTAAAATATAGAAATCCTAGTTGGTCCAGAGATATAGTCCCCTTTGAATTATTTATTAATTGGGATTTGCCCCTTATATTATGTGAAGGTCCATTTGATGCCATTGCCATTAAGAGGAATGCGATACCTCTTTTAGGTAAAAATATCCAAAGATCTTTAATGAAAAAAATTGTATCATCTAATGTAGAAAAAATCTACTTAGCATTAGATACTGATGCCTTAAATCGAGCACTTGAATTTGCTGAAACATTTTTAGACTCTGGTAAAAGAGTGTATTTAGTAGAATTACAAGATAAAGACCCCAGTGAAATGGGTTTTGAAAATTTCACAAAACTAGTGCAAAATGCACAATCTTTAAACTACGAAAATCTTTTCGAAAAGAAACTTTCTTTAATATGAAACGTAATGTAAAAAAATCCTATAATAGGGTAATTGAAATATCCTCGGATGCTAAACAAATAACTTTACCTGATGCTAGGTACTATAGAAGAAATGGTGATTATTACCCTTCTGTAACTTATGTGTTAAGCTACTACCCTAAAGGTAAATTTTTTCAAGATTGGCTTAAAAAAGTAGGATATTCTGCTGATTTTATAGTTAAAAAAGCAGGAGAAGAGGGTACTCAAGTTCATGAAATGATTGAACAATACCTAAATGGTAAAGAACTTAATTTCTTAAGTGAATTTGGAAACCCACAATATCACCCTGATGTATGGCAGATGTTTTTGCGTTTTGTTGAATGGTGGGAAGAATATAAACCTACATTAATTGAAACTGAAGTTCATTTATTTTCAGATGAATTAAAAGTAGCTGGTACTTGTGATATGGTTTGTGAAATAGATGGTGAAATATGGATTATAGATTTTAAAACATCTAACCATTTACAGACAGTTTATGATTTACAAACTGCGGTTTATGGTAAATGTTATGAGGAATGTTATGATAAAACTCCTCAAAGATATGGAATACTATGGCTCAAATCATCTAAAAGAAAACCTGCTAAAGGTAAAATGCAAGGTAAAGGATGGGAAATGTATGAATCTAAAAGAACACAAGAAGAGAATATTGATATTTTCCTAACTGTTAAAAAACTATTTGATTTAGAAAACCCAAAACATT
>CAACVD010000420.1_pt1 | contig 20767 bp, 21 predicted proteins | sample 2381771 | NCBI WGS metagenome assembly CAACVD01 (sample SAMEA5211965, study PRJEB30684) | marine metagenome | biome: Marine; feature: Epipelagic; material: Water | collected 2015-10-15 | depth 15 m | reverse complement strand
AAGAGGCCGAGCGTCAGGAAAGAAACCGGAAGGCACGAGAATATTATCACGCAAACAAAAAGAAGGGTAAAACACATGGAAATGCAGCGCGGAAGACCAAAGGTAGATAAGAAGGCGGCATTTCGTAATGTAGCCGTGCCTTTGGAAATTTATGATATGATCCGTGAGTTGTCCAAAACAGAGGACAGGACGATTGCTAGGCAGCTGGCGGTCCTGATCAAGAACGCTCATGAAGCAATGTACGGTATCCAAGACTCGAAACCCGATAGCTCGGCAGATTCGTGAGCCGAGGTTCAGGAAGCGTGTCGTAAAATCCAAGAAGGTATATACAAGGAAGGGGCGGTCAAACCGCCCCTTTCACATTAGAACAGACTTAACTGCTCCGGTTCACGCATGATTTCGTCTATATCCTTATGCATGATCTCGGTGAACTCAATGTCACAGAAGTTGCCACAATCGGGCATCACATATTTCTGTTGCGCTCCCTCATGTTCGGCAAGTTCGTCTAGATATACGCCGCGAATACAGGAGTTGCCAACTTGGCGCTCGGCCTCGGCCATGCGTTCAAAGTAATCTGGGAAGTCTCGCCTAATCTTGTTCCAGTATCCCTTGCCGCCTTTGACACACCCGATGCAGTTATTATTGCCATAGCCCAGCTTGTACATGGCAGGTCGTTCTATGCCGGCCTGCTCCAGATAGTACAGGCACTCTGGCTTGGTCAGCTTCTTTTCGATTAGCGGGAAGATTGGCTTGGCATCAGGATACTGTTCTTTAAATCGGATGGCGCGGTTGACCTCCTTCTTGGAATACTCAAACCCAAAGACTTGTGCCTCGTACTCCATCTCTTTTTCGATCCGCTGCCGGACTCGTTTCTTGAGTACCAACGTGCATCGAGCACCGCCAGGTCCGTTGACGTACTTGTCTTTGGTGATCACTTCAAATTGATTGTTGTGCTTATGAGACTTGGTGATCATGATGCTACGTCCATACCATTCCTCACACTCCCGAATGAACCGCTCGTTGTCGGGGTGTGCCGTATCAATATGGAAGTAGATCGGGAGGACGTTTTCCTTACCGTATTTGTTTATCGCCAGCTTAGTCGCTACCGCACTGGTAACGCCAGCCGACCACCATGATATGATCATGCCTCCCACCTAAACTTCAGCTGCCCATAGATTGGTTGCCACTCCCGACTCCGATTCTTGCGATCCCAGCCCTGCGAGGTGGGCTTGACCTCCCCGACAATCTTCCAACCGGCGCCTCGAAGCGAGGAGCCAGACTCTTCTTGCAAGGTATATGTCACCATGCGTTGACCACCCATTTGTTGCCAAATCCGCCAACACCGCCCGTAAAGAAAACTGCACGAGTTTTTGGGTGCGTGACTCACAACGCAAACTCTGGTAACCTCGGCTGTCACCCCATCGTCTAGCATTCGAGCTACGGGTCTGCCTACAATGGCTACCCCGACAAGTTCGCCTGCATAGGTTGCCCCGATAGCAAACTTCCCTCCGCCAGTAGGTTTGTTGTGGCGGTGAAAGTTATCTACGAACTCGTTCGCCTCACGAATGCTGATCGGTGTTACCGTTAACTTCACAAGCCTGTTCTCCGGTGCAACATTCCCCGATAACCAGATGACATACCGAGCATTGTATGTGCCCATGGACATCAACTGGCGGCATCATCGTCTGACATCGAGGGCAATGCCCCCGTGCTAATCGTTCTGCAAAAACACCGTCACCCTGATCTATCACGTTTCGTCTCCGCTCTGACGCACACCGCCTCCTGATTTAAAGGCATGTTCTCCCATAAAATCTGACTCGCTGCCGAGTGACAGTCCTCCATCGTTGGAAACCCCGACAAAACTCTTGTCTCGATTCTGTCCATCTCCACGGCGATCACTAGGACGAGGAGCCATATCATTTCTCCGCCTGCTTTGTTGTATGACCTGGCCTGTTCTCCGAAAACGAAATGACATTGTCTCTCCCCAATCCTCTAATGAACTTCTCGGCAATATCAGGTGTCAGACCTGTTAGCTTACCAAACCGGTCAACGGCTTGAACAAGTGTCAGACCACCCTTCTTGTAGTCAATCAGCACATCTATGCTGCCTGTGATTTTGGCGTCAGCTTCAGCCATTCTCTGGCCTCCTCTCCTAATACTCGTGCACCTATATCTATCTTATCACGAAGTGCCTTGACGATCTTCTCGTCAATGGTTCCGTCCGCAATCAGGTCAATATATGTGACAGGGTTTTTCTGACCTATACGATGACAGCGATCCTCGGACTGGATCCGAGTTTCAAGATTAAAGTCGTTAGCATAGTAGATCACTGTATTGGCCTCGGTCAGCGTGAGGCCGTATCCTGCGGTGGCTGGATTCGCCACGAAGAATCTTGCGTTTCCGTTCTGGAATCTGTCGATAGCAATCTCTCTGTCTTTATCAGACGTATCGCCATAGTACGACACCACCGAGTCTGCGCCATATACCTTGGCTAATTCTGCACGGATGTTGACAATGTCGTAGCGAAAGCGTGACCAGATGAGAATCTTGCCCGACACCTCCTCAATACAATCCATCATGGCAGACAGCCGTTGAGTCGGCACTTCAAGCATATCACCTTGATCAGTCTTTATATGCCCCGATAGCACTTGTTGCAGGCGTAACATCTGGGTGATGACTTGCGGCGCCGACACCAGTTTACCGTCATCCAAGAGCGTCATGGCCTCCTTTTGCAAATCCTTATACATACGCAACTGTTCCATGGTCAGCCCGACAGAGCGCACAGTGTAGGTTTTTTCTGGTAGGTCCAGACAATCTTTCTTCAACACCCGAAAAGTAAACGGATCAATCTTCCTTGTTAACTCTTCCAAGTTTTTGTAGCCAAGAACTTGTTGGAAGCTATGCGCGCCCATGCTGCGCTTCTGTAAGACGGCGTAACGGCCTTGGAAGGCATAAAAGGAATCATAGCCAAGGATCTTAGGGTCAAGGAATTGGAACTGCGCGAACAAATCCATTGGGGACTTTGTTACAGGTGAGCCTGTCAACAGCCTTCTATACTTGAACTTGTCTGCAATCTTGAGTAAGGACTTGGTGCGTTTGGCTTTGTGGTTCTTGATGGTTGTCGATTCATCAATCGCTATGAGACCAAAGCGCCCGAACTTCTCTGCCATCCACTCGCCTGCCTTCTTGCCCTTGGCTGACGAGAACGCCTCCACGTTCATGACGAATATCTTTACACCTGGCTCTCTACTAGAGAAGAACTCCCGAACCTGTTCCCGATAAGCCTTACCTTGATTTGCCTGCCAGTGGCAGACGGTATGTGGAACCTCGTCCGAAAAATGTTGCGGGATCTCTTTGTTGATCCAATTGCGATACACGCCCTTTGGTGCAATGATTAATGCGAACTCGACACGATCTAGAGGGTAGGTCGATTGCGACCCAAGATAGGCAATACTGTCGATCAAAACCTTTGATTTACCAGTGCCCATCTCCATAAAGAACCCAAACGATTCTTTGTCAACACTACGATCCAACGCCTCTACTTGGTGTGCATACGGTTTCGTTTTGAATTTGTAGTTGACTTCCATCTATGTCCTCCTATATGGTCTGAACATAGGGTGCCGGAACGGTTCCGTCAACCCACTTAACCTGAAGAGGATGTACTTGCTATGCAGCAGAGTGAAACAATCTTTGATGAAGAGATGTTCGCAGATGCAGACACGCTATCCGGCGTTGATGCAGATGGGGGCAAACAGTTATCCGGTTTAGTCCGCCGGCTTAATGAGAAACAAGAACAAATTGACGAGACTGAAAAGTATCTCAAAGGACTTAAAGCAGAAAAACAGCGGATTGCGTTTGAACAGATACCTATGCTCATGGATGAGATGGGTATTGAGCGTGTGGATGTGGACGGTGCTACCGTGACACTGAAGCCGTTCGTGTCGGCCTCAATCCCTGCTGACCGGAAGCAGGAGGCTTTCAATTGGCTCCGAGAACATGGTCTGGATGACATCATAAAGAACGACATCATTGTGTCGTTTGGTCGTGGGCAAGACAACCAGGCTGGGGACGTTATGTACGACCTTGAGCAAAAAGGTTTTCACCCAGAACAGAAGACTCATATCCATTCGATGACCCTCAAGGCGTTCATTCGTGAACAAGTAGAGAAGGGCAAGCCGATAGATCTGGATATGTTTGGAGCCTATGTAGCAAGAACTGCTGAAGTAAAGAGGAAGAAATAATGGCTAATCAAGTAGCAAAAAAAGAAGAGGCTGGTCTGCCAGCCGAAATGATGGACGATATTTTTGACACCGCTGGCGAGGGCACAACCTACGAAGCGGACGAATTGCAAATTCCATTTGTGCGTGTAGCGCAGGGAACGTCCCCACAACTCAAGAAAAGCGATATGAAGTATATCGCTGATCTGCGCCAAGGCGATATCTTTAACACCGTATCCAACGAGATCTGGGACGGCGAGAAGGGCATTACCGTCATCCCATGCTACCAAGTGACTACTTACCCAGAGTTTGTCGCTGGTGATCAAGGTGGGGGCTTTGTCGGGGTACGAGCACCGGACGATCCGGATTTGTCCCAGACTACGCGGGTAGGTGCAAAGGAATATCTGCCCAACGGTAACGAGGTTATCAAAAGCGATCAGCACTTCTGCCTTATCTTAGGCGAAGACGGTATGTACGAGCCTGCCATTGTGGACTTCAAGTCAACAGGTTTGAAGGTCAGCCGCCGTTGGAAGACCCAGATTGCCATGCAGAAGGTGAAGCATCCAAAGACTGGTGAAATGAAGACACCGGCTTTGTTCGCTACCATGTGGAAGATGACAGTGGTGGAGGAATCCAAGACTGTCGATGGCGAACTGCGTACTTGGTACAACTGGTCAATTGAGAAGGTTGGTCTTGTACAGGATAAGGCTTTGTTCAACGAAGCAAAGCTGTTCCGCGAATCAGTCATGAAGGGTGAGGCTAAAGCCCAACAGGAAGAGACGCCAATGGCGTCTGCGACTCCTGTGGACAATACGCCTGTTGAGGATGACGATATCCCATTCTAGTGACTAGGGGGAGGTTCGCCTCCCCCCTTTTTTGCGGAGCGAGTAATGAGTTTAGTTGATCGTTTCGCTGCGGCCTTTGAAGGCTCCAGCGTAGCACACGGTCAAACAACAGTAGGTGACGTTAGGAAGAACGGAAAAACAGAGGCAAAAAGTTTCATCGTCCGAGAGCCGCTGGTCAAGACATTGGTAGCGGCTCATTTGAAGGGCGAACATGGAGTCGGATCAATACCGATTAATGATCAGAACATGTGCAAGTTTGGTGCATTGGATATCGACACATACCCAGTCGATCATGTTGCAATCTTGAAGAAATGCCGCCGTTTTAAACTACCGCTAGTTGTTTGCCGCTCAAAATCAGGTGGGGCGCATCTATTTCTGTTTATGCAGGATTGGATAAGTGCAACGGACATGCGCGATCATCTTACGGAGTTCGCAGCGGTGCTTGGCTATGGGGGATGCGAGGTCTTTCCAAAGCAGAACAAAATTCTGGCCGAGCGTGGGGATGTCGGCAACTTTATTAATCTGCCGTATTTTGATTCGGAGAATACATTACGTTATGCGTTTAACAATAAGGGCGAAGATCTGTCGCTTGAGGGATTTCTTGATCAGGTAGACAAAGTCAAATGCACCTTGGAAGACCTGCGAAAGCTGGAGTTTGCCAGTGACGATGACGAGTTGCGAGAGATGCCGCCATGCTTGCGGATTATGTTTGCAACCTCGGTGCCGGACGGAACCAGAAACAAGGTCATGTTTCATGCGGCGGTGACCGCCAAGATGATGCATCCGGACTCGTGGGAGACCACGCTGGAGAAGTGGAACCAGAAGTATTGCAAGCCGTCTCTGCCGGCCAACGAGATCGTGACGATCCAGCAACAGCATAAGAAGAAGGATTATGGCTATCTGTGTAAGGAAGAACCGATGGGTAGCCACTGCGATAAGGCCGCTTGTCGCCAAGCCAAGTTTGGCGTGGGCAAGAATGGCTCGATGCCAGGAATCACAGGTCTGACAATCCAGAAGTCAGAGCCAAGACTTTACTTCCTTGATGTAGATGGCAAACGACTGGAGTTGTCCACCGAACAGTTGCAGATGCCCTTGCAGTTCCAACGTGCATGTATGGAGCAGCTGGATGTTATGCCGCCGATTATGAAGGCGCCGGACTGGCAGGAGTATGTAAACCGAATGCTTGAGACGGCAACACATATTGAGGTGCCAAAAGAACTGACAATCAAAGGTCAGTTTGAAGAATTGCTAGAGGTGTACTGCACGAGCCGGATCAGAGCCAAGTCACCACAAGAGATGATGCTTGGTAAGCCTTGGACAGAGAGTGACATGACAATGTTCACGCTCAAAGGTTTGACAGAGTTTTTGCGGAACCGTGGGTTTAGAGAACTGCGCCGTCCGCAAATCCAACAAAGATTGAAAGACTTGAACGGTGGGCACGAGTGTAATTCGGTCTACAAGTTCAAAGACGAAGATACAGGTCAATGGAAGAATCTTCGCGTCTGGCATGTGCCGGAGTTTGACAGCAATGAAATCGACCTACCAATAGAGGAGAACGTAAATGACATACCATTCTGATGAACGGTATCTCAAAGTGGGTGAAGTGGTCGCTTGGTTGGGTGTGGCAAGGTCTACCGTGTACAGATGGGTAGACGAAGGTCACTTTCCTAAACCGGTTGTGCTTGGTCCTGAGAAGGAAAAAAACAGTACAACAAGGTGGCTACGCACAGAGGTTGAGCAATGGCTTGAGTCTCGTCCACGCGAGAAGACCGATGGCTGATGAAACCCTGATCTTCGGACCACCGGGTTGCGGTAAGACACATACGATGATTGATATCGTGCGGAAGGAGTTAGCTCAAGGCACTCCGCCGGACAGGATTGGTTTCGTATCGTTCTCGCGTAAGTCAATCCAAGAAGCTAGAGAGCGCGTAGGGACGGAGTTACAGCTTACCGAAAAGGATGTTCCGTGGTTCAAGACACTGCATTCGATAGGCTTTAACTGGCTGGGCATGGACAAAAAAGAGACGATCCAACCTTCAGACTTCCGTAAGCTGGGTGACGTATTGGGCATGGCCTTTGATAAGGGCACTGCCGAGGCCATGGAAGAGGGCATGGTTCCTTTGTCAATGAAGGAGGGCAACCGCTATCTGGAAGTAATCAGTAGATCCAAGCTGCGCTGTATTTCCATGGAACAGGAGTACAATGACCGTGGCGACTATAATCTGCATTGGTCGATGCTCAAGCGCGTGAATCAGGTATATGTCGCCTATAAGTCAGAGGCTGGGAAGTATGACTACACCGACATGATCGAACTGTTTGTTCGCCAAGGCACTGGTCCTGTGCTTGAGGTTTTGATTGTTGATGAGGCGCAGGATCTGACACCGCTACAGTGGAAGCAAGTGGCGATACTGAAAGAGAGAGCCAGCCGCGTGTACTATGCGGGGGACGATGACCAGTGCATCCACCGCTGGAACGGCGTGAATCTGCATAGCTTTATGAACGCTTGCGATAACAAGACCGTATTGAATAAGAGCTACCGTGTGCCGGGCAGCGTGTACAAGCTGGCAAACCAACTGGTCAACCGGATTAACGTCCGCCAGAAGAAAGACTGGCAACCTAGGGACGAAGACGGCAACGTAGATTTTCACATGAACTGGTATGATGTGAATATTGATGAAGGTTCGTGGACGATTATGGCTAGAACCAACAAAGCCTTGAACTCAATTCACCATTCTTTACGCGAAGACGGCTATTTGTTTGAACGATTTGGTCATTCCATGATCTCGCTTGAACTCCTTGAAGCCATGAGCATTTGGGAGCGGCTGGCAAAAGGCGAGACGGCAAGCGTTGGTGAAATCAAGAAGCTCTACGGTTTCATGCCCAAGCAAGGCGACAGAGCATTGCTCAAACGTGCGGCGACAAAGACCTTTGATGCAGTAGATCCACAAGGCTACCACAACTATGACAACCTAGTGGCTGAACATGGCTTGCTTGTTAATCAAGATGCAAGGCCGGAGGTCGTGGTCAACATGTCTCTTGAGGACATACGCTACATGGGCGCCGTGCGCCGGAGGGGTGAGGATCTGACCAAGCCGCGCATCAATTTATCTACCATACACCGCATGAAGGGCGGCGAAGACGACAACGTCTTGTTGTTGACTGACTCGTCATATCCTGCGGTCAACGCCCCAGATCAGGACGATGAACATCGTGTGTTTTATACCGCAGTGACCAGAGCACGGAACAATCTGCACATTGTCGATTCTCACGCAAAATATAGGTATGTGATATGAAAAGGGACAAGCTACTTGATACCGCCAAAGACTTGGTCAATGGGCCAAGAGCCGAGGATTATGGTGACGCATACGAGAACCATGAGCGCGTGGCACAACTCTGGTCTGTGATTCTCAAACAGGACATATCGGTTTCTCAAGTTTATCAGTGTCTTACGGCGCTAAAACTTGCTAGACTGATTGTAACGCCAACGCATCAAGATTCGTGGGTGGATATCGCTGGATACGCTAGCCTCGGAGGAGAGATAGATGGCAAAGGAAAGTAGTCAGATCAGCTTCCTGCATCGCATGGATCTGGACACCATCGAGAAGGATTGGGTGCCGCCGGAGGTGTTTCCTGATCTGCGAAACAGCCAGTTCATTGCTATCGACCTTGAGACCAGTGATCCAAACCTGACAACCCTTGGTCCTGGGTGGGCGCGTAGTGACGGTTTCATTGTAGGCGTGGCTATCGCTGCCGGCGATTTTGTTGGCTACTATCCTATTGCACATGAGGGCGGGGGCAACATTCCGCAAAACAAGGTCATGAAGTGGTTGGCCGATCAGCTTGCTACGCCCAACATTCCAAAGGTTATGCATAACGCCACCTACGATGCCGGCTGGCTCCGGTGGGCAGGGGTCAAGATCCAAGGCACGATCATCGACACCATGGTGGCCGCGCCGTTGCTAAACGAGAATCGGTTTAGTTACAGCCTTAACAATCTCTCTCGCGACTATCTGAACGAGCGCAAGGACGAGAAGACTCTGCGTGCAGCGGCTGACGATCATGGCTTTGATCCTAAGGGTGAAATGTGGCGCCTCAACTCACGGTTCGTGGGGGCGTATGCCGAGAAGGACGCCGAACTAACACTGAAGCTGTGGAACATGATGCGTGTGGATCTGGAGAAGCAGAGCCTTATGGACGTATTCAATCTAGAGACTTCGCTGTTGCCTGTGATGCTGGACATGCGCGAGAAGGGCGTGAAGGTAAACACTGACGGCGCCGAGGCGGCAAAGACAAAGTTAATCGGACTCAAGAAAGATCTGGTTGCAGACATTAAGCATGAGACAGGCATAAGCGTAGAACCGTGGGTAGCCAGAAGCGTTGCCGCCGTCTTTGATCATCATGGCTTGTACTACAACAGAACAGAGAATAACGGTCAGCCGTCCTTTACCAAAGCGTTCTTGCAAGCTAGTCCTCATCCTATCGCGGCAAAGATTCTGCGCTTGCGTGAACTAGACAAGGCCAGCAATACGTTCATCGACAACATCCTCAAGTTCTCACACAAGGGCCGGATACATTGCGAGTTTCATCAGCTTCGTTCTGACGATGGTGGCACCGTTACTGGACGTTTCTCCTCAAGTAACCCAAACCTCCAGCAGATTCCAGCGCGTGACCCAGAGATCAAGGCCATGATTCGTGGTCTGTTTGTGCCGGACGAAGGATGCAAGTGGGGCAGCTTTGACTACTCGAGTCAGGAGCCGAGACTCTTGGTGCACTACTGTGCGTCTCTAGCACCCAAGGATCGTCATCCGTCCATTGATGATGTTGTGTCGGAGTATCACAAAGGTGATGCCGACTTTCATCAGATGGTTGCAGACTTAGCGGAGATTACGAGGAAGCAGGCCAAGACGGTCAATCTGGGCATCATGTATGGCATGGGCGTGGGCAAGTTATCTCACACCATGGACATATCCAAGGATGAAGCCAAGAAACTGTTGGCGCAGTACCATAAGAAGGTTCCGTTTGTTAAGGATCTGGCAGACATGGTGTCGCTACGAGCCAGCAACAACGGACAGATTCGCACGATGTCGGGACGGCTTTGCCGTTTTGATATGTGGGAGCCTAAGACATTTGGCTATAACAAGCCTATGAAGCGCGAGGAGGCCGAGAAAGAGTACGGGCCTATGTTGAGGCGCGCATTTACTTACAAGGCACTCAACAGGCTTATACAAGGCTCTGCGGCAGACCAGACCAAGGTTGCCATGGCAGAGTGCTACAAGGAAGGTCTAGTGCCGCTCCTGACAGTACATGACGAACTTTGCTTCAACGTAGAGACCGAGAAGCAAGCGTCAAGAATCACGGAGATCATGGAGAACAGCACGGAACTAAAGGTGCCGAGCAAGGTCGATCAGGAGTTGGGCAACAACTGGGGTGAAGTTGGCTAGTCCGCCAACGCCCTCATGCGTGCCACCAAACGCTTGGCGCGGTTGGTTACTTGATCGTACCAGCGGCTGTCTACCATCTCGTCAGCTGCGCGGTTCCAGTCTTTTGCATAAATACCTGATTTCATACCAACAAATTTGGATAGGCGAGGCCGTCCCATGTTAAACATCATATTTGCCAGTATGTGCTGACACTCTTCGGGTAAGTCATCAAAGTTTTCGTACAAAACGCGGCACTCGTCCAACGTAACGGCAATGTCTAAGTTAAACATCTGACGCACACGTTCTTCATCTACGGGCGTGCCCACGGGCTGACCGTACTCTGGATCCCCTTCTACCACGAGATGCCCAATTCCGCAGGTAGGTAGGCCGAGGTGGTCTAAGTAAATTTCAAACTTACAGCCCTCGTCCTCGGCTATCTCTTCGCGTAATTGCTCTTTGTTCATTTTGTTCTTCCTAATTGTTGAGCGAGAGTCTGCGTGACAGGATCAGGAAGCAAGAGTGGAGAGATTTGAGACGCTGTTCCCACTTGCGGAGGCTGACCAAGACCAGAAAACTGAATCGGATTATAAATACTTTCATCAAAGGGTTCTGGTGTTGAGCTTTGTTGCTGTTGCTCTTGTGGCGGTTGCACAGTGGGCACAGGTGTAGGGATCCGTTGAGACTGTTGAGCCAAAGATTGACCGCCGACTTCGTATGCTTGCTCAAATAGACGGCCCAACTCGTCATATTCTCCTTTACCAGGACGCACACCGGTGGGCCTCGTAATCAACTTCAAGTATGGCTTTGATCTCAATACAGATGACATAAACTTTATACCCACTGCCAAGCCAGCGGCTGACAGAGGACTGGTAAAGTATGCCGTTATACCCAAACCCGTGGCGATAGAGGCAGGAGCCAAAGCACCCAACCCTTTAATCTCTTTGTTTGATACGGCAGCTGACTTTTGAACAGCGCCACGCAAGATAGGACCAGCCTCACCAAACATGGCATCAATGGTTTCATCTCCGTATGCGCGAAGAATACGATTAAGCTGTGTTGAGTGATGTCCGTTAAGAACGTCGTCCACAAACTGTTTTGCGTTTGCAGATTGATCAGGTAACTGACTCAAGATGCGACTCATGGCGGCTTCACGAATCGCCTCCATGGTCTCTTCGCCTAGTTGTGTTTCCGCATCTCTAATGACGGAAGCACTGTTCTTCCTGAATATAAGATCAACAACTTTGTCAGAATCTCTATCAGCTACTGCACGACTGAGACCTTTGGCTAAAGTGTTGTTGGCTAGATCGTCTTGTTCTTTCAAAATAGATTTGATACGAGCAATTTGATCTGCCAAAGGCATACCAGCCATACGAGCCAATTCGTCATCAGCAATGCGCGGATTGATCGTTCCAAGATCCGCCAGACCATTCATCAGAGCTTTATGCTGTTTTCCAAACAGAACTTCCCCTGTCGAACCCAGACGGTTAATTTCATCGACCATGGCACTCGGATTGAATGTGCCGTAAATGTTTGTGTTTTGTCGGGCCAACCGTTCAAGATAGTTTCGCGACATTGACTGGCGGACTGCTTCGCGAGTCTCAATCCCAGCACCTCGAGCCGCAGAAACTTGTTCTGCAAACCTACGACTTTCATTGAACTTGCGAGTCAAAGTAGATTTTAAGAAGTCGCCGTCAGGCAACTGCCTAATAATATTGGGGTCAATGCCGCCTCTACGCAAAAAGTCATCAAAGGTTGCTGGTGTTTCAATTGGAGCCTTACCACCAGGAACCACAGATTTGAAAAACTTGTTTAGCGTGTTACCACGATTGGGTGCAAGTAATCCGTATTCGGAATCAAACAATGCCTCAACATCAAGGTTGCCCTCTCTGAAATCTCTGAACACTTTCTCTGCGTTCGCATCACGGAAGCGACCAATGCCTTTACCGTAGAAAGAGTTTGCTTTGTCCAGAAGATCCAGACCTTGCTTGATATCTTCACTACCTTTACCGACAAACTTACCAGCTTTATCACGGCCCTTCAGTAGATCTTCACGGATTGAGACTCGCGCATTTTTAAACGATCTGTCGATTGTGCCAAGCAGGTCACCAATAAATTTTCCGTTTTGAGTTCCAACGAGACTGGGGTCAAACCCAGCTTCACGAAGCGCGGTACGAATACCATTCATCTCCTGTACGGTAGCCTTGCGGGTCAGACCTTTGCCCAACGGCTTGCCATCTTTAGACCTCTTAAAGCCAAGAATAAACTTACCTACGCCAGACTCAGCAAGATTGAAGGCTGGATTCTCATTAACAAGTTGCTCAAACCGTTGAACAAGATCCTCTGTGGGTACAACTTCACGATTGCCCAACAGCTTGTTTGCTTGTCCGTACAAAACATCTACATCCTCATCAAAGATACGCTTTGCAATGTCTATCGCATTTGCAATTTGACGACTATCCAACGGCTTGGTGTCATCGCCAAACATTCTGATGAGTTTATCAATCTCTGTGTTTACCATGCCGGACAAATCTTGATTCGCCTGCCGCAAGATAGTCTCTGGGTCACCATAGATACGCTCAATGTCACGCCCTAGTAACTTGAGCAAGTTATCAGGATCTGTCGCCTTGCCTGAAACGCCAGCTTTTTGCAATCTGCCAGACAATTCTCGCGCTACAAAGTCTGCATTTTCTTGCGCGGCAGCTTTATTTGGAAACACGCCTTCATAAATAGCTTGTAGGCGTCCAAGGATCGGAGATTCGTTTGCACCACGAACCGTGGGACGACCACCGGCATCAATTATCTCCCGTGCAACAGTACGAGCCTCATTCGCAGACTCAGCTCCAGAGCCTTTAAGAACACGCCCTAGGATGGCGGCAAGGCCTCTACCGGCAAATTCACCAACACCACCAAGTGCAAATTCACGAAGTGCTCCATAGCCTAAATCTTCATCTGTCTCACGCCGCAAGCCTTCGTTGCTTTCTTGAAACTCATCAAACAGATAACCAAGAGCCGTGCCTCCGCCTGCAATAACCGCAGCAGGAATGGCTCCAACCCCTGTGGCGGCAAGCGAAGCCGTAAGACCACCAATCAGTGGACCTCGTGCTTCACCATAGAAGTCTGCAAAGTCATACTTGGTAAACCCTGCTTCTTCATCAATAGCCATCAGGCCTTCGCCTGTAATCCCATACTTTTGTTTGATGTCATCAGGCAACAGATCTCTGTCTAAAAGAAACTCGCCTTTATTGTCTATCTGAATGGCATCCTCATTGATGCCCAGTCTAGTCAGACGAACGCGGCGCTCTTCTTCGTTGTCACCTTTAGAGAACTCTTTACGGAAATACATGTCTTGTACGCCCGTATCATAATCAATCTCACGAGTTGGAAGAGTAGGCTCGGCTGGAGTCGCGGCTTGCGCGGTAACTTGCGTCCCTGCTTGACCAGAGAAGCGTTCAAGCAGTGCCGCTTTTTCAGCCTCGGTAATTGTGTCTCCTGCAATCTTTACTCGGAGGATGTTGCCGTCAGGAGCTTTTACGCGAATGATACCCATGACTTACCCCGCTACGATTGCAAGATCGAACTCGTCATCCTCGCCGCCTTCTTGAACGACAAAACCAGCGGCTCCCGCAGTTTCGGTTGGAAGTCCTTGCATACCAAAGAGTTTCGCCGCTTTGCCATATTCTGCGTGGAGTTTTGTAGCGTTCCGGCGCAAAACTCTTTGCACTTCTTCTAGAGAGCGGCGTGCTTCTTCCTCGGTTTTAAATGCGTTAACAATACCGTTGTCAAACACGATGTTGTTGTTTTGATCGACTTTAAAACCAAGAGCCGCCGCGACTCGAGCACGGTCAGCGTCTGAAATGGTCTTGCCACTTTCTTGTAGGAGGACAGGAGCTAGTTGCAAAGCAAGGCTTCGCTGTAAAACTTCAAACTCGTTAGCATCACTCAAAGTGTCGTAATCAATACCAAGAGCCGAACCGTACTTTTCAGGCACAACAGCTTTCGTAGCATCTACGATTTTGCCAATTAAACCAGAAGCTCCTAGAGCCTTGTCGTTGTCCAAAAGGGTAATTGCGCTGCCCACACCTTTATCAGCAAAACGAATCTGATCAAGGTTCTCAGCGTATCCCGTGGTAAAGGCGTCCCATGCGGCTGCGCCACCAGATGGACGAGCAACCATGCCTGCGGCTTCACCTCGTGCAGATGGATATCTTACACGAATCTTCTGCCCACCGATCTCAACGTCTGTAGATTTCTCGTACAAATCATCAAGGTTGGTGCCTTCTTGAGACAGCTTTGCTTTTTCAACAGCGGCGGCGGCAGTTATTTGAGTACCGTAATTAGATTCTGAAGTTAAGAACCTAGTTAAACCTTGCTTTTCAGCAAGCTGAAATGCCCCATCATTAAGACGGAAAATCTGTCCCTCTTCTACCTTTTCACCGTTTGGAAGTGTAAACGCCTCTGTAGCGAAGTAAGTGTTCTTCTGACGACTCGTTTTACGATCCTCTTCCAAACGACCCACGGTGTATTTAGAGGCAAGCAAATCAACTTCGCGCTCAAAGGCCTTCTTCTTCTCAGCCGACTTAATGAAGGCAGGCAATCCTTTCTTTATTCCGTTAGAAATATTCTCCAACGCATTCCCACCTTTTTCGCTGGCAACCATGAAACCCATTAGTGCAAGGTTCAAACCCGCCACAGACGGATCTTCTTCATATTTAGGCAACAGCTTCAGAAACTCAGCTTTGATGTCCTCCGGTGACTGAGTGCCAGCCTGCATAGCGGCATCAAGTTCATCTGTAGCTGTTTCAAGTTTCGGGAGACCAGACGCATCATTAGCTTTGCGTGCTTCTCTGAGGATAGCATCGTCATAAACTTCCGCTGAAGTTTCCGCCGTTGTCCCAGGCTCCGCTGTTGTGGTGGTACCTGTGTCGGTTGTTGTTGTTGTTTTAGTGTCAGTCTCAGTCTCAGTCTCAGTCTCAGTGTCAAGTTGTCCTTGTGCCTTTTCAATCAACATACGGTCTGATCTTTCCGTTTGCTCTTGTGCTAATTGAGCGGCATCAATGAGCTGCTGGATGTCATCAGTAGGACCGGCGCTAACCGCCCCTGTAGTTGGATCAACATCAACCGTGCCGCCTGCTGCGGTTATCTCTCGAGCGCGATCTATGTCCCTTTGACGAGCGGCAAGTTCACCATCAGGAATAGGCCCAGCGGCTTGTCTTGGACCTTGGAACATACCACGAGGTTGAGCCGCTGGTGCTGGAGGCATAGGCGGTCCTGCCGGTTGATTGTATACTTGAGTCGGGAACTCAAAACCAAGACTTCTCAAGTAATCCATGTCCGGCACTGCACCTGCAAGTCTGCCACCAAAAGTTTCTTGATTTGGTTCGTCTGCGGACAACAAGCCTGTAACACCGCCACCAATACCGCCAGCGATTGTGCCACCAATTTCGCCAGCACCTTTAATAATGCTACTAAGAGCACTGTCACCAAGATAGTCCGTAATTGGTTTGGTAACTTCGCTACCACTTTTAGCGCCCATGATAGAATTTAAGTACGCTTGCTCTCCAGCACTTAGTGATCCTATGCCACCCTCAAGTGCTCTACGAGAAAGTTCAAGCTCTGCCGCACGACCCGGATTGGTTGCACGATTAGGTGCGATAAACGAACGACCACCAAGACTTGTGCCACGCATAGATCGAGGACCAGCTTGATTAAGTTGGATTGTTGGTCCTCTGCCCATAAAAGGAGTCACGGCACCACCCGTCTGAAACTTCTGCACGCTAGTTATACCCGCTGACCGATTCAAAGCGTTACGGGCGTTACGCGGCTTGAACATCTTGCGGTTATATACGCTCATTATTTCGTACCACCCAGTCCAAGCATGTTACCTAGCCCACCAAAGATGCCGCCAGAGCCAAACGCTCCAGCCTGTTGAAGACCCGCCACGCCCATACCAAGGCCAGCAACTTGTGACAACATGCTAGGTGACGGCGCTGTACGACTGGTCAGCGTGCTTGTGGTGGTAGGCACGCCACGGAAGATGTCAGACATAAAGCCGATACGCTGGTAAGGCTCAAACTGCCGCTCAAGGCTCGTGGCGCGTTGTGCCTCAAGTTCTGCTTGCTGTTGCTGTTGCTCCTGACCACCAAGCTGAGACAAGATGCCGATATCTCGTTGTTGTGCCCCTTGCGCTGATTCGCCCATAGCAGCCTGTTGCAGTCCTAGCTTGCCAAACAGTTCTGCCCCTTGCTGTGCTCGATCTTGAGCCGACTCAAATGCTTGCGCGCGAAGTTGCCCTGACTGCCTAGCAAAGGCGTCCGCCGTGTTGCGCTGTAGTTCTTGTTCTGCAATAGCCTGACGAGATCCGCCAAATGCGCCGGCCTGTACCGCAGCTGATCCAATGCGCTGACGCTCCATGTCTGCTTGACGCTGTAGATCTGCAAGACTCTGATCTAGAACCTGATCCGTGTATGGGGACATATATTGTTGGAAAGCACCCGGCTGTAACGCCGCTACGCCCTGACCAAGAGTTGCGGCGCCGGCTTGCATCATAGGCTGATACGCGCCGATGCCAGATACCCCAAGCTGAATGGCTTGTTGTTGTGCCGGCGTCATGCCAGCTACTTGATACTCAGGAATCGTGGTTGGCTGATTCGCCATCGTAGAGGTGCTGGCAAGCAAATCTTTCAGAAAGGTTTCCTGATAATCCGGTAATACCTGTAACTGTTCGGTGCGGACTGTCTGACTCATTACGCCATCCTCTCAAAATTGTCCATCATGGCGTACATCCGTTTTGCGCCTAGCTTTGTGTCTCCGTTGCCCGCGCCTTTAACAGCGTTTTTAGTCATGACAAACTCTTCGTCCGAAAGCCTAGCCTCTTGAACTTTTTTGCCATTCTGATAGATGCCGGCCTTAATGCTGTCCGATGTACCGGTGCCCGGTCCTTCGATTAACCCACCATTCATCAATGATATGATGCCGCCGGTAGCCATAGCCATGGATCGTTCTTTGCGAGACGAAATTGCATCTTCTAATTCTTCAGCAGTGTCATATGCCTCACCTGTGACAGGATCTACAAACAATCCAGCAATTGGCGTGCCTTTGTAGTCGGGTCGAGATTCAAGTTCCGTAGGGCCACTATCTGTAACATCTTCCTCACCAACACCAGCCATGCTCAACAAAGAACTACCAAGCACTACATCACCAACCGAGATGCCAGAGCCAAGAATCCCACTCTTTGCTGCCTCGTTAGCTACAACTTGTTTCGTTGCTTCGTTTGCCAGAACCTTTTGAGTGGCGGCATCGGTAGCCGCCTGTCCAGCCGCAGATTGTGCTGCCGCACCTGGTCCTACACCTAATGCGCCAAGACCAGCCGATGCACCGCCGCCAATGATGGCGTTCTTGATAGCGTCTTTAGCATCACCACCAGCTACAAGAGTCCCGATTCCTGAACCAAGAGCCGAGTTTAGCGCAACACTACCGGCGGGACCAAAGTAAGCGCCGGCTATCCCGCCTATGACTGGTAACAATGATTTTAAACTAAGACCCATAACACACCTTTAGGACACTGCCACTGTAACAGAACCAACCGCAGTTGTCCCTACATTAGTGGTAGCAAAGATATCGTCCGCCTGAACGATCTTCAAGAACCCCGCATCCGCTATATACATATCACCCGTATCAAGAGATGTTGCGCTACCCATCTGACTTATGCCTTGAAAGTTAACGTCTGCATCTCTTACCTCATCAATCAAAAACTCCAACGCTCGTGCCAGTTGATTTATGTAAACCGGATCGTATTCGTTCGGCGCGACAGGCAGAATCGGGCGTACAACCTTTTTCGTCATCTTCTGCCATCCGGTCTCACATCTATTCTAGGGGCACCAAGACGCCATCGGACGCCGGTTGCCGTGTTTTCTACGCGAATGGACATCTGTCTGCCTCGAGCGCGAAGGTCGATCTTGTCCGTGTATTGCTCTACAGGAGAAGTCGCTGTCCGTATTGCCGAGTCCGAAGGTGACTCTGTGAAGTTGTCGCCGCCAAAGTCTCTGCTACGAATCGTGAACAAGGCCGCAGGATTAGCTGCATCAGAACCAGTAAAGCTCAAGTCCGGCAAGATGCGGTTGAGCAACATGAACTGTTGACCATCGCCTATGTCAAAATCCGAGGATTCCACGAAAGCGTTTATGGCTACGGCACTGCCTGTGCTGTAGTCGTCCAAGCCATTCTCATGATCATACAGATACAGATCTGTGCCCGTACCTTGCGGGAAGCTGCGAAGACCAGACGCCCTGTCGTTCCAAGCGGTGCGAACCAACGTGCCGTAGTACCAGACCTGTTGGCCGTAATTGTAGACTACATACCGGTCAATCTCTGTTGAGCCGGACGAACAATAGTACCACCAGATCTCCGTCTGACTGGCGATTGATCCGGCGTGGAACTTGAACGACTGCTGGTTGTTCATGTCGTTGAAGACATAGTCTCGCACGGTGCACGGTATGGCTTGCGTGCGTCCATCATACAGATAGAAGTTCTCTTGACCCATCCAGAAGACAACGTCATTTACAGCAAGCGCGGTATTGGGGCCAGCAATACGAGTGTTGTCAGCAAGCATGGACACACCAAACGTAAACGGCGGTCCAAGGAATTGCATTGAGTAAAGCGACTGATCGGTAAACACCAAGATCTGACGACTGGTCTGAACAGCGGTAATGATCTCGCTGCCTTTTGACAAACGCAAATCACCAGCCGTATTGGTTGCCGTAGGCGTAAAGTCAGTCAGGGACTCTTGGCTACCAAAGCGTATAAGCAATGGATCTTGGGTGCTAGTGCCGATGATGTTTGCACCAAACGCAATGATGTGCCGGTCAACGTCTGATACCAGAACCTTACGGGCAATGGTCGGCGTGTCGCTGGCGCCGGTCAGTGACGATAGTTCCACGGCCCGTGTGCTGGTGCCGCCGGTAGCATCCCAATAGTATATCGACCCGTTCATGATGTTGAAGACTAGATCTTCACCAAAGTTGTCTGCGGCCCACAGGCGTAGTGTCTGGCCTGCAAGAGCACCAGAACTAGACCCCCACTCAAAGCGGCCCCATGTACCCGCGCCCCAACCAGTGCCGAGGATCGTGGTTGTTATACCAATATTGATTTGAAAAGCGGCAGTGCCAGACGATCCGCCACCCGCCGTGCTGCCAGATGTGGCCGAGCCTGCGGTGGTGATGGTGAATGTGGTGGTGGTTGGTACACCTGTAATCTTGTGCTCAATGTTTAGCTGCGCGGCAGTGATGCCGTCTGTGGTCGTAAGACTAGCAAGCGTGACAAAATCCCCTGTTGCTGCGCCATGTGCAGATTGCGTGGTTACAGTAACTACGCCGCTACCCGCTCCGCCTGTTGTGTTTACGGGGTTTGATCCAAGACTAACGGTAGATCGGATTGGAGTGATGTCGTTGAATGTGCCGGAGTCTTCAAGAAAGACCTTTTGTTCTGTGCCTATGAACAACAGATTGGCTGAAGCCAAGGTGACGAAGTCGTATATCTTACGAGCTATGCCAGTAAACTTGTTGTTTGACACACGAACCCAGCCGCCTATGCGCTCGACATAGCCGTTACGATAACGAATCTTATCGCCATTGAACCAGCCACCTTCATTAGAGTAGTTTGTGCCCTCTCTGTTGATGCCAGGTTTGAATTGCAGTTTGCTTAGTGGCATTCATCAATCCGCATCAGCTATGGTTAACTCGCCAGCTTCTACTTGGCGCATGATTTCTGCGTAGTGGCGGTTGCCGGGGCTGAGGGGTACAGACATTTCAACTCCGTCAATAGTCGCACTTATGCTAGAATTTTCGCCACGATACGTCATGTATTTCGCATTTGAAATTGTCATTTCATTCATAATTATAACTCCGCATCTAATTTTATATTAGCTGTTGCATCGTTATTTCCAATTTGAACAGCACCGTGTCCTGCCGTTAATCCACTAGCAACATCAAATATCAAAGATAATGTGCCATTATCTGAACCTGTTGAATTTATAGTAATAGAGTTGGTTGCTGTTATAGTGGCATTTGCGAAAACAGCAAAGTTTCCATCTGCCACAAGAGTAGGCTCTGCCCTCATTTGAACAGGCAATGTTACTGCCCCGGTATTCCTTGTGGCACTTTCATTTTGCGATACAGATATCCTAGTATATGCACCGGCATCAGTGCCTCCTCCTAGTTTTGTAAAATACCTCTGGCACCTAGCCAACTCATCGCCAAACGACCGATGCTCAAACGGCGTGGCCTGTTCGC
>CAACVD010000419.1_pt1 | contig 20769 bp, 25 predicted proteins | sample 2381771 | NCBI WGS metagenome assembly CAACVD01 (sample SAMEA5211965, study PRJEB30684) | marine metagenome | biome: Marine; feature: Epipelagic; material: Water | collected 2015-10-15 | depth 15 m | reverse complement strand
ATCTGTGTTTGAAGAGACGGGCGAAAAAAACGCAGCCCTAGCTCTGGTAATGGGCAGTGTGAACGCATCTTTAGATGCGATACTGCCTGTGGCTCTTGTGGGCAGACTTACAAAAAAAGCTAGAGACGAAGTCGCCAGAGGGGTTGTGGCAAGGTTGTTCATTGCTGGCGGCAAGGGCTTTGTGACAGAAGGCCTGACAGAAGGGATACAAGAATCCAACAACATTCTTGCTGCAAAAATAGTTGATGAAAATATAGATTTCTTCAGCGGCGATAACGTAGACAGAATAATGGAAGCTGGCATCCGTGGTGCCATAGGCGGTAAGGCCATAGGTCTTGTCGGTGGCTTCAAAGGAGAAAGCCCGAAACAGGCCCAAAAGAGGTTGGAATCAGAAGCCCTACAAGACGCAGGCGCACTTGGCTCCGAAATACAGGCTGATCTAGCGGCATCAGAAAAGAAACAAGCTGGCCTAGCACCAGATGAGGCTGTGTCTCAAGCGGTTGCTCGTCAGGGGCTGAACCTTGAGAAAGAAGCGGCAGCGCAAGCTAAGTTACAGGAAGAAAGAAACAAGATTGATTCTGGCAATGAGCCTGTAAACGTCTCTCAGCTTCCCGATGCTCCAGAAAATAACGCTCAGTTGACTGTTGGGTTAAATCGTCAAGGTCTACAAAGGGAGCAGATAGATACCATCACCCCAGCAGAGTTGCGAGAATATGGCCTGACCGATCTGGCAGATCAGATACAGGCAGACCAGCTTGGCGCTTTAGACAGCCGCCCAGAAAACAGGGCGACAGCTAGGCGTACATTCAGTCAACAGCAATACGATGCCGCTGCGGCAAAAGCCAAGGAAGATGGTGAGATCACCATTGAGGGTATACAGGAAGTAGCCAAGACAAAGAAGGGTAAGCCTGTAACCAGAGAGACTGCCGAAAAGATCAGAGACGAAATGATCGTCAATAGAGTTGTCGCGCAGACATCTCCCAATAAATTCGATGCTGTTTCAGAAGAAGAATTGCAAACAGATCCTGCACAACCTCTTAGAAATCTTGTTGATGAACAAAAGAGAAAAATAAGCAGGCTAGAGTCTGACAAGAAAAAGCAGCAAGAAACAGAAGAGAAGATACTGGAGATAGGTGACCTCACAACAGAACAAGAGGCCGCCCTTCTTGCGTCTAGACAGCAAAGAGATCAGATAGAAAAAACCCTGCTTGCTGCCCGTGCAGAGGCAAGAAATATCCAACGTCAGGTAGATACGATTGACAGCCGGACACAGGCACAGGGACAGCTCAAGGACCAGAAGTTTACACAAGAAGATTCCAATCTTGCACTGGCCGCGGCTAGAGAGGCGTCAAAGGCAGAGGCAAGGGTCGAGTATCAACAAAAAGAAGCAGGAATAGTACGCCAACTAAAGAAAGATTTAGGAAAACTTGTGGGCAAGGGCGCTGGTGTAAACCTAGCGACTGACTTTGTTATATCTGACGATGGCGGCGGCAGAATTATAGAAGGCTCTTACAGGCCGTATAATAAATTAATAACTCTTGCCATGGGCATATATGATCCATCACTAAGCCAGTCTCAAAGGCTTGATAAGTTGCGCGGTGTTTTAAACCATGAGGTTATACACGCGCTTAGAGATGCTGGCCTGTTCACCCAAAAAGAATTTGATGTTCTGAAAAACGCAGCTTCAAAGCGTAGGTTTGTTGTTTCGCAGGATGGAGAGCTTGTAGAGAGAAACTACACGTTCCTTGATAGGGCGAAGCAAATAAACAAACAGAGGCAGAACGAATCCAAAGAAGCGTACAACGAAAGAGTTGCCGAAGAGGCTGTGGCAGAGATGTTCCGCGCTTGGGCTGATGGGAAGCTGAAGGTGGCTGGCAGACCACTTACCCTGTTCCAGCGCATTGTAAACTTCTTCAAGCGTGTGCAAGACGTGCATTCTGCCGCTGGGTTCTCAAGGGTTGAGGACATATTCAAAGACATTCAGTCCGGCAAGGTGGGACAGAGAAAAGCCGGTATGTCTGGGATGGTTAGAAGTAGGTCTGAAATTGATGCAGATCAATCTTCTGTTCCTGTTTCAGAGGTAGATAGACTGCCAAATCTTCCAACAAACCTGATTGGCCCAGTACCTGTAGTTAATGAGGCAAAGGCAAAATATCTTGCTTCTGTTGGAATGCCAAACAGAAGGCAGTCAGAATATGTAAAAGTTGATCAAGAGTTGGCAACCAAAATCGCCAATGCGTATGAAGAAGCAGAAAACACACCGTTTGATCCAAATGTTCAGGCTGCTTATAAAGCAATGGCTGAAGAGACTATGGCTCAGTGGCAGTTTGTAAAAGACACCGGCATAGAAATAGAATTTATCAGAGGTCCAAATCCCTACCCCGGTGGATCAAGAGATGTTTTAGAAGATATCAAAAACAACAATCATCTATTCGTTTTTGCGACGAAGGATGGTTTTGGTCAGTCAGAGATCACAGAACAAGACATTGCTGAGAACCCAATGCTTGCCGACTCTGGCGAGATAATTGATGGTGAGCCAGCGACTATTAATGACATATTCCGTATCGTCCATGATTACTTTGGCCACGGTTTAGAGGGGACAACATTTACCGCCCGTGGCGAAGAGAACGCATGGCAAGCACATCACAGGATGTATAGTCCGCTTGCGGCTCAGGCCATGACAAGCGAGACACGAGGGCAGAACTCGTGGGTAAACTTTGGTCCGTTTGGAGAGCAGAACAGGGCTGACAGAGAAAACACAGTTTATGCACCACAAAAGCTGACAATCCTTCCATCTTTTGCTATGGAAGAGGGGATAGCCTCAGACTTTTCTGGGCTACCTATTGCACAGGAGAAACAACGTGGAAGACAAGAACTCAGAGAAGGCATTAGACAACCTGATACAGCGGGAGATGGTAGGGTTGTCAGTGGAAGAAGCGCAAGAGATGGAAGAAGAGAGACTGATCTTGGAGTCGAGGGCCAAGCAGTCCAAAGAGGCGTTGCAGGAGAGGGCGCTCCGCAGACAGACGAAGACGGCCTAGTCACCCTCACTCATTTTTCAGAAAAATCAGAACTTCAAAACATAGACCCATTACGTCAAGGCTCTAACTTCAGCATACGCGGAGAAGAGGGAATAAGACGTAAGATGCACGGCGCTGGTGGTAGGTATGGAGACATATACCCACCTCGCAGCTATTTTGGTTTGGAGGTGGGCCAAGAGGGAGGGTATATAGCTGAATGGGGCGTAGGCAAAAATAGATACGAAACCAAAGTCCCGCTTACATCTTTATACGACATCAAGTCTGACCCTGATGGTTTCCGCACAAAAGCCAGAGAGATTGCCGAAAGAGATGTTGTTCCTTTCTCAGAGCAATCGCGCGCAGCAGAAACAACCAGCCTTCAGTTAAGCATCTTAGAAAAGATGATCAATGACGCTGGTTATGTGGGCTACTGGTCTGATAGCAGCATAGGCAGAGCAGCAGCTATATTCAGACCCACAGATGTAAAAAAGTTTAGTGATCCAGACGCCCAAGAAGCGTTCACAGAAAACCTGACAGACGAAGATCAGGCTACTGTTCAAGAACTTTCTGATCAATCCAGAGATCAAGCCATCCCTGATGATGCAGACTTCTCATCTCTTCCCCCAGAAAAACCTCTTCAGCTTGCGCTAAACCCAATAGCAAAAAGGGCTGCTATAAAGGGTAATGCGGCTGCGGTTAAGAACCCATCATTGTTTGGCCTGATAAAAGACAACCTTGGGAACTATCCGGTTGTTTTGATGGCGGGTCAGGATAAGTCAACCGGCTATAAAGTTCCATTCTTGCGAGACTTTGGTCTTCATCACATGCTGCAAAGAAATCACCTTCAAGAGTTTCTTGATAGCAGTAAATACACCGACCTAGAGCAGCCCATATACGATGTTATGCAGGCTTGGGCAAAACAGGGCTACAGAGATGGACCCGATGTCGTGAGCGAAATGAGAGTGCGAGAATCGATGCGCCTCACGATGGATAGCCCACCAAGAAAATCTCCACCTATTGTTGTTGATTTACAGTTTATACCTCCAAACAGGCTGAGATCTGGAGACGGCATATACACCGTGGCAACTGCCTTCCCAAGATTAAGAGAAAAAAATAGACGCATAGTCGATCAGTCCTCGCTGCCAGTTGACTTTTCATCGACACACATCAGGCAAGCACAGAACAGCATTGTTTATGCAAAGTCATATGATGTTCTGAAAAAAGCTCTCAATCTTGTAACCTTGGGAAGTGAACAAACAGCAGAGAAGGCAGCCAACACATTTGGCGACCTCTTCCAAGACAGGTTCCTTCCCATAGCACAGGTCGTGGATAGGCTGCGGGCGCAAGGCGCAACAATCGATGATGCGTTTGATCCATACTTGCAGGAGAGCCTGTACCATGGCCGTGTGGGCAACCGCATCGAAGAAGCAAAGAACGCCCTCTACGAGCCAGCGGCGAACAAGGTAAAAGAACTAGATTTAGACGCGGGTACAAACTACGAGGGACTTGCAGCGGTAAGCCAATTCGTTAGAGATTCAGAAAAGAACACAGGAAGTAAAAGGCTTGCAGTAACAGACGCTTATCTCTATGCCCTCCACGCCAAGGAGAGAAACGAATACATTCGCTCCATCAATGAGGGAGAAGATGCTGGTTCAGGCATGAGAGATTCAGAGGCTGATGCAATCATCAATTGGGTCAACGGTCTTGACGCAAAAAACAGACAGGTATTAGAGAGCGTAAGGTCTATCGTCAGAGACATTGTGGCTGACACAAACAAGGTTCGCGTAGAGGGTGGCCTTATACCAGAAGACTTCAATACTGGACAAATAGACGTGAACGAACAGGGCGAGAAAGTGGATGCGCCTAACTTCAAAGAGTATGTGCCTTTGAGGGGTATATTAGACCCAGAGGGCGAGGCCAGCGAAGATGGCTCGTTTGGTGCCGCTCGTGGACAGACATTCAGTATCAGAGGAAAAGAAGATAGGCGTATGCTTGGAAGATACGAGTATGCAACCAGCATACTTGCTGGCACCTTCATGCAAAACCAAAACGCCGTCATTAGGTCAGAGAAGAACGCAGTCGGTCAGTCTTTCTTGAGGCTAATTAGATCTCAGCCTGAACTAATGTCGAAGACTGCCGTTGAGTTACAAAGCCCTCCCATGCGTCGTGGCTTGGTAGAGGGTGCAGTAAAAATGATGTACGACTTTCAAGCCAAGAATGACGACTCAATACTCGTTGTGAAAGAGGGTGGTCAAGAGATTCTCATCAAGACACTTGATCCGAGAGTTGCTAAAGCACTCAAAGGCGCAACTGGTGTATCAAACGAAACCTTGTCAGGCATTGTCCGGGGCTTTGGCAAGGTCAACAGATATCTTTCAAATATCAACACCACATACAACCCAGAGTTTTTGATTACAAACCTTGTGAGAGATATTCAAACCGCAGGGGTAAACGTGAATCAGTATGAGATTGAGGGCCTTACAAAAGAAATAATGAAAAATTATGGGTCTTCATTCAAAGGCGTCAAAGATGTTGTGCGCGGAATGCGTAAGAACAAACAAACAGGCCAGCCTGAATTGCCATCTAATATAACAAAGGAAATGGCAGAGGCTGCTGGCTTTGATATAAACAAGGTCAGTGAGGCAGACGTATTTAGACTGTTCCAGATATATGGTGGACAGAACTCTCTAAACACTATGGACACCCTGCAAGATCAGTTGAACGGCATTAAGGGTATCGTTGGCGACATCGCTGAGAGTGGGGCCAGAGGTAAGTGGAACTCTGTTAAAAATAGCTTTGTTGGCAAAGGCGCTGGTTCACTTCTAAACCTTTTAGACGATTACAACACAGTTGTTGAGAATGCCATTCGTGTCTCCACATTTAAATCACTTGCGCCAAAGATAGGATTTGAGAAGGCCGCATTTGCAGCTAGAAACGTGACGGTAGACTTTGCAAAGGGCGGCGAGTTTAAGCCGTTTATGAACTCAGTCTATCTATTCTACAACGCCTCACTGCAAGGCTCGTTTGCCCTTATCAATGCGGCCACACGATCACCTAAAGTACGCAAGATATGGGTATCCACCATAATGGCTGGCATAGCCTTTGATCAGCTGAATGCATTCTTCTCAGATGAAGATGAAGATGGCGAGTTGGTATACGACAAGGCACCAGAATACATTCTTGAGCATAATATTCTTCTGCCCTTGGGGGGATTGGGTCCGTCAGAGCGGTCCCATCTTTCCATCCCTCTGCCGTATGGCTTGAACATCGGCTACAATCTTGGCCGTGCGTTAAGTCGCTCGTTAAGGGGCGGGTACGATATTGGGGAAGCCACGTCTAGCATCTTCATGACGGCGGCAGATGCTCTGAACCCACTTGGCGGCACCAATAACTTTTACAATTTTGCAGCGCCAACAATAGCAGACCCATTTGTTGATATAATGAGAAACGAGGAAGAGTTCTCAGGACGCCCGATTGTAAAGGAGACAAGTCCGTTTGATCCAACGCCCCCACCAAACAGTCAGCTTTTCTGGTCAACTACCAGCCCTTCTTTGAAGTGGGTTACAGAAAACGTAAACAAAGCTACAGGCGGCAGTGAGTTTGAAAGTGGTCTTCTCGACTTCTCACCTGACATCGTGGATTACTGGCTCAACTACCTGACTGGTGGTGCCGGTATGTTCGTTAATAGAACTGTAGATTTCACAACGCAGACCATGCCAAAAGCTTTATCAGAAGGCTTTGAGGACGAGTTCGTTAGGCAAACGCCGTTCTTGCGTAAGGTATTTTACAGCGTATCAGAGCGTGAAGATGTGGGGGGCTTTATTGAGAACAGGAACAAGGTTCTAAAAGCCAGAGAGGTTCTTGAAGAGACAATCAAGCTGCGGGATCCAGCCGCCATAAGAAGTGTGCGAGAAAGATACGCAAAAGAACTTTCAGTGTTTGGCCAAATCAGGGCGGTAAATAGCGCAAGAAACAGAATTTTGAGGAAGCTGCGTCAGGTAGATGCTAACCAAAATCTGACTGACGATCAGAAGGAAAAGATCACGGAACGGCTGCGCGAAAATCTAGAAGTGCTTATCCAGAGGGGGAATAGGATCATGGGCGAGGCAGACATATAGATCACTTGATCCTTTGACAGATATATCGATCCGATTTCTTAGATTTTCGTACCCGCATACAACCAGAGCCGCACAGCTTATTCATAGACCCCGTAATCGCTCTTGATTCCTTCACATCTGCGGCAATGATGTAGTCTCCAATCTCCATCTTTAATAACACATTTCTTATACGTTTCGGCTTGTCTATCTTTTTAGAAAGAGTGTGTTTTTTACCAAGTTTTGGAACTTTTTTTATAATGCGAAACAATTCCTCTGCCGTTATGAAGTGTGTGCCGCAATCTTGACAGACCTTGTGTCGTGTCACCTGTGAATACGGCCACAGAGACACATGCGCTGTATCTCTGGGCCTAGTATTCCTAGAATGACACTCTGGACACGGAAACATTACCGCCCCAATATCGCATCGATGATGCGCTTCCACATGGGCTTTTGTTCCTGTTTGTCGATAAGGTTCATGTGAACTTTCGCGGCCTTAACTTTTAGTTCGGCGGCCTTCTGCTTCTTCTTCAGCTTGCGAACTCTCCAAATTTCCTTGACCCTTATGCTCTGTGCTTTTTTGGCCTCTTCTGACCAAGGCTTTCTGTTCTTGTACTTTCCCATTTCAACTCTCCCGTTGTTTGTACTAGGGTACGAATTAATTTTCCTGCTTGTCCGCGAGCCACGACATTACTTCTGAAGTTTTCCATCGCTTGATCTTTGGACTAAAGCTAATCCCCTTTGGAAATGTGTCGTCAGTTTTTGTGATGTAGTAGGCTTGCTTTCTGGTCATCGACAAAAGTTCACTGATATCCTTCAAACCCATGAACTCCTGTGAAGATGCACCACCTACGGCCTGTTTCTCTTCCACAATGTGAACTCCTCTTGAAGTTGCTTGAACATTTCTCGTGCTTCAGAGTTTGTAGCCAACTCTGATCTGCTTTCAATTTTAAGGTAACTACGCAAGCAATTTGCTGTTACGTTCTCTTCGCTTTCATCCCAATATTCTGATGAGAACAAAAGTAAATCTTTGCTATCCAAGAATTTGCGGAAGTCTTCGTTTCTACAAAGCATACCTGCACTAGCTACTAGGGCTTTCACCTGACGCTGCTCGTCAGATATATCTGGCTGGTCTTCGTCGTCCAGCTTTACCATGGCGACCATGTAGCGAGAGCCAACCCAATCAGTATGCAGACTTGGCGGCACATCATTTGGATGTATAGCTATCCTCAGTATGGTTCCAGCTTTGCTTTGAGACATGGATGTTTTCACAGCCTCAAAGTGGATGGCAGCTTCTGATACTTCACTCATTTTGGAGAACCCCCCAGCATAATTTCAGACGACTCGCAATCGTAGTGAGATTTTTCACTGAAGTTTCTGGTTTTCTTTTCTATTTTTATTCCACCATCTACCCTCTTGTAAGTGATCACCTCTTGCCTAAAAATACTCTCAAGATCGTCTGGGAAAAAACTCCCATCTAAACGCTCTTGCAAAGAACAAAGACGCCTCGTTGGCAAATAACATAAGTCTTCTTCAATCATACCGGACACCTCTCTTCTTCTTTTTCTGACTTGCGGTTATAGCACTCGCACTCACCATTGATCACTTCACTGTAATCGCATTCCTGATCGTATTCGCATTCTTCATTCATTAAACTTCTCCCAGTTGCTCTTGGCCCAAGACAAGGGGTCAACACCCTTTAAATCCCACCACGTTCTTTCATCTCCAAATGCATGAAGCGTCATATGGCATGGGTGACACAAAGGAACACACCAATTATCACCAACCTTCATCCCCATAGCATTCGGCTCTGCGAACATAATATGGTGGGCCTCAGAGCCAGCACCGCAAACCAAACATGGCTGACCACGCAATGATTTGAGATACCGGCCTGACCTGACCCTCTTAGAACGGAATTGTGTCTTCATCTGCTCCACCAGATGGCCCCATGTTGAAGTCGTCCACCGGCTTCTGTGGTGGCCTGTCTTCACGTTCCTTGAACAAAGAGCCTCTCAGGGAAATAAAATGTGTTCCCTTCCTGCTCACCTTCTTCCATCCAGCAATTGACAGCTTTGGCTTCTTAACGCCTCGCTCCATTTGCGATACAAGATCAGACAACACCTCGTCTGATAATTCTAAATCACCAGTAAAGTCTGGCTGGGTTTCTGTTTTCTTGCGCTTGTTGGAAAACAAAACGCCACCGGGTGGGTAATCAGTCATGCCGCTTCTCCTTTTGGCTTGGTATTCTTCTTCTTCAGATCGTTAGATCGCTTGATAAAAAGACCGTAAACTTTGTCGTACAGTTCCTTGTCCCCATTTAAAAGTATCTCTATGGCATCTTTGTTTGCCGCCCAGAAGCCCCTCAGAGCCTTAATGTCGGTGCATTCAGGTATCCATGTAGTGAACACCTCAGCCAACGTCTGATAGCCCTGTACGTCCTTCTTGTTGCCGCTAGCATCCTCTACAGATATCGTCTTCTCCACCCCTTGAGGTAAATCCTCACCGGCATAGATGTAGTGTCCAAGACCGTGCATCGCGCAGCACTTAGCAAGGCACCTTTGCAGAGCGGTATTCACTTGGAAGCTGTTGGGATTAGCTACAGGCTTGTTCGCGTAGTCCAGAACAGGCAGTAACTCTGTCTGTTCTTCGTCTTCGATAAAAACCGTTACCGATACAAAAGCAAAACCCGATGGGTCTATCATGTATGGCATTTTGGTATTTGTACTATCGAACAAATTCTTCTGAAATTTGGCGAGAGGGTAATGTTGTTTCACAATCCCCCAAGCCCAAGCCCAACTCAGGTAGGTAAGCCCATTCTTTTCTTCTGTATGTTTAGACACATCGATCTTCGATAGTGTTTCCCAAACGCTACTCATCATCGATCCCCTCTTGATAAACTGAACCAAATACTTTGTCTTCCATGTCGGATGACATCATCATGTGGAAAGGAACCTTTCCTACTCTTTGAACGTCTAGATATGCGTCTTTATTTCCTTGATATTTAATCCTAAACCACTCGCAGATAGATGGGATTACCATGTCCATCACCATCTCGTTGTTGATTGTGCCGACATCCTCATAATAATCACGCCCCTCTGGGGTGCCGCCTCTACTCATGACCCAGACCTCATGTGTTATATTTTCTTGTCTGTTGAGAATTTCATCCTCAAGCGACTTCTTCAAAACGCCAGCGGCTTCTTTTGAATTAGAGACAGATGGATCAATCATCTGCGCCATCTCAACACCCCTTTTTGAAAGCCTAAGACTCTCTGTCATTGTTATCTCCCTGATACTGGTTACAAAAATCAGCAACACCGCAGTAGTTGCCCTTACACCGTGTGAACTCCCCAGAACGATGCTCTATCTCTAAAACAGTTCCATCGTTACCCAAGGAGTTATGTGAGTTAACGTAGCCTTCAGCCAAAAATTCTTGATCAAAAACTCTCAAGGCTCTTTTGTTTCCCTTCTTTTTCACGGCCCACTTATCGTCCTTTTTCCAACGATCATCGTCAGAACATAGGGCGAATGACTTCTCCATGTCGTACTCAAGCTGCGCCTCTTGATGAAGGCGAACTCTTTCATGAATGTATGATAAACGATCCCCACTCTTCCAAACCGGCACGTCAACTATCGTGATAGGCGACTGTGGGTAGTCGGCCTTGTTTCCAGCATCACGCTTGTTCCAATCTCTCAAAACCGCACAGACAGACAAGCCGGTTACATCCATGCCCTTCGACTTGGATACGAGATAGGCATACACGTTAAGCTGCCTCTCCCACTCAATTTTGCCGTGAATAACAGACCAGACGCTGGTAACCTTGTAGTCGGTTAGATGGACAGAATTACCGTTGATCTTCTGATGATCTATTGCCCCAGAAAGAACCCAACCATCCACATCCGTGAACAATCGCTCTTCCACAACAACATCATCTGAAGCCTCACTGCTCTCAAGAACGTGATGAACGGCTGTACCAAAGAGGGGCCATATCATATCGACAACATCGATCTGCCTGTCGCTGGCATAATGCTCCCGCATCAGACGCACACGAGGGCTGTCGATAAGTGACGTGGCAGATATATCTGCGGAACCTTTGCTGTATTTATCTGAACGAGCAAAGTCCACAAAGGCTTGTGGCAAGCCATGATTGTTTGTTATGTGCATTACAACTCCTATGGGGGTTTTAACAAATGGGGAGAATGAAGTCAATGGAGAATTTTTCATTCACGATTGAGGGTGAACCAGCCTCAAAAGCAAACAGCCGAAAGATTGTTTTGATCCACGGCAAACCAGCGTCAATCAAGAGCGACAAGGCACGAATATATGTGAAGATGTTTCATGCCCAATGCCCTCAGCTTGATGAAATGATGGAGGGCGATCTGTCTGTTCACATGAAAATATTTTATGCCAGTAGAAGACCTGATCTAGATGAGAGCCTGATCTTAGACCTCATGCAGGGCTTCATCTACAAAAACGATAGACAGGTAAAACAGAAACATATCTTCTGGGGGTTGGACAAAGAATGCCCGAGAACGATAATAAAAGTATCACGAATAATCCATGAGCCAGATCTAGAAAATACTTCGTGCTTTGTACCCTAGTACAAATATGTACATGAACGATTTATAACTAAGTGTGTATATCTGTATATATTATATATAATACATAATATGAACTATGTAGAACATATGAACTATAGGGAAAAACTTTATTGACTTGCTGATATCGTCAACTTAGTCTGTCTCTGTCTTGGGAGATGGTTATGATTGAAGCACACATACGCGGAGAATCCATCCGCAAGGGGCAGGGGCAACACAAAGTGGCTTGCCCTATCTGTTCCAAAACTAGAAAAAAGAAAGGTGAGCGCACACTCTCGCTGCGCGTTGAACCTGACGGCACTCTGTACCAATGCTGGCATTGCCAAGCCAGTGGTGTAGTTCCGTTAGAAGAGGAACCTATTGCATCTGGGAGAAAGATAATGACGTTGGCAAAACAAGATGAAATCGGAGAACTAAACAAAAAGACGTTGGAATGGTTGCACAAGCGAGGGATCAGTGAAGACACCGCTCGTCAGGCAAACATCAAGTCTGGACACGGGTACATAAGGGGTCTTGGCAAAGAGGTGGACATAGCAATGTTCCCCTACATGAACCAAGGTCAGATTTACGCGACAAAGAACCGGCCACTGACAGACAAGGGCTTTTCCTGCAATGGCGCACCAGCTTCGTTTTTTAATCTCGACGCTGTTGTCAGAAACGATGACCTGTATATCTGCGAGGGCGAGATCGATTGCTTGACCATGGTTGAATGTGGATTTGAGAGCAGTGTATCCGTCCCAAATGGCGCGGTAATGAAGGTTGTCGATGGCAAGATAGACCCAAAAGAGGACAATAAATTCAAGTTCTTATGGGATGCAAAAGAAAAGATCGACTCAGCCAACCGTGTTGTCATTGCAACAGATGGAGATAGTGCCGGTCAGGCTATGGCAGAAGAGATTGCCAGACGTATCGGCAAAGACAGATGTTGGAAGATCGAATACCCAGATGGCTGCAAAGATGCAAACGATGTTCTGATGAAGCACGGCAGAAAGGCTGTCGAAAAAATGGTTGTCGATTGTCAGCCTTGGCCAGTTGCCGGTCTGTACGATGCTTCACACTTCTATGACCAGCTTGATGATATTTATGAGAATGGCATCGGTAAGGGAGTGACCACAGGATACAGTGGAGTGGATGAACTGTATTCTATAGTCACCGGCCAGCTTACCGTGGTGACAGGTCATCCATCATCGGGAAAGTCAGAGTTCATCGATCAGATTATGGTTAATCTTGCGGAACGGTTGGGCTGGAAGTTTGCGATATGTTCCTTTGAAAATGAGCCGCGCATCCACATTGCCAAGATCATCAGCAAGCATTTCTCAAAACCATTTTTTGAGGGCATGACACCACGACTGACACAAGAGGAACTGCAAAAGGGCAAGTCGTTTGTCAAAGAACATTTCAGTTTCCTGTATCAGAACGACGGTAGTATGGCGACTATCGACGGTATCATTGAACGGCTGAAGATCGCCGTTATGCGCCACGGTATACGAGGGGCAATCATTGACCCTTACAACTACATTGCCAAGACCAGCGATATCAGCGAAACAGATTGGATCAGCGAGATGCTGACCCAGCTTCGTATCTTCGCTCAAAGCCACGACATCCATCTTTGGTTCGTTGCACATCCAACAAAGATGATGCGGGGCCAAGACGGCAAGGTGCCAGCACCAAAGGGCTATGACATCTCAGGGTCTGCTGCATGGTTTGCGAAAGCTGATGTGGGACTGTCTGTGCATCGTCCAGACCCTATCAACTCATCAGTAAGTGAAGTTCATGTGTGGAAGTGTAGATTTTCATGGGTGGGAAAGCAGGGCGTTTCAGAACTGTACTTCAACCCGATAACGAGCCGGTATTCTGAAACTGACCATGATCCTTTTGCGGATATGGGATACGCGCAGCCCTACAATGAAGATGATGCGCCGTTCTAGTTGACTAAATTTGTACGATGGTATAAAGGTGGATCGTGATCTGGTGCAATAGGTTACAACTCCCAAGACAGTGGGGGGCCTTTCGGCCCCCCATTTTCATTTGAAAGGTACGAGGTTTTTATTTTTATATTTATCCGTGCCTATGCCTACATTGCCGCTGCTGTCGATACTCATTCATTCATGCATACGCAAACGTGCTTTCATCAAATCACTTTGCGCTTGCTGCAAGTTGCTAACCGCCATGTCCAGCATGTCCTTTTCTGGAGATGGCTCAGGAAAATCATCCAAAAGTAGGATGCGCTCTGCTGCCCTAATCACCTCTGCCAACTGCTGCTGACACACGAAATAGGCATCTGCTCTTTTAGGCTTCATCATTGTCTCCCTTCGTATAGATTGTCCTCACAGGTGAAGCCGCACCAAATTTCTGTCTGGTGCGAAACGCTTTTGTATATACCGCAGCCTCTCTTTTCTTTTGGCCTTCTTTCAACTCTTTGTCGGCAGATCTAGATCTATCCCGCCTATATTTTTTCTGCATTTTTTGACCCCTTTGTTTTCAGATCATACTGGTGATCGATGCGACCAAGGCTTGGGTCACCGACAACCATCTCAGGTATCCAGCGCGTAGTTTCTGTGCCGTCCTTGTGCTTGATGGTGCGAACATGACCACGTCGAACATGCTGACGCTTGGGCGTACCCATGCCCCTGAACATGCGCTGATAGCGGGTAACACCGCGAGGCTTGGGCAGATCAAGTTCGATCACCCGCATCTCGTTGCGAGGCACACGGCGGCCAGCAATCATGCGCTGCTGCACTTCTGGCTGGTCACGCTCAATCAGAATGTTTGGGTAGTTGATAAGAGCCATCAGCGTCATCAGAAAACGAGCATCCCCATAGTTCATCTGTATGGATGCTTCAAACCAATTTTTGAAATCGCTGGGTGTTTTAAAGATTTCGCTGTCAACTGGGTTTACAAAGCTGGCTTGATAAGCAGCACCAGCAAATGGGTGCATGCCAAATGTCATGCGCTGACACACCTGATCAATATACTTCTGATGTTCTGGGCCTGAGAATATTTTGGAGCAGTAGGGCGTTCCCAAAAGAACCTTTCCGTAAAGGCGCTGATGATCTGCAAAGAACGACAGTTTTGCATCCATGCTGCCCTTGTTCCAATCTGTGTTCTGGCCAAACATATTTGTTTCGCGATCTCTTACGAACTCTTCCGCCGATATCACATCTTCGTTTTTGATGTAGAACGCATTGAGAGGGACAGCGATTTTCTTGTCATTATCCCGAAAGAAAAGGGAATACATATTCAACCCTTTAACAGGGGATATGTGATACCCCACCCGCTCAGAACGATATGTGTCATCATTTTCGTCAGCTATCTTAACGCCCATAGCTGTAAGCTGCTCTGCCATTAACTCAACACGGCGGTGTTCGTTCCATTCAATCCACATATTTTCAATGGGTGGAATACCCCACTTGCAAGCCTCAAGAAGAGCCTTTGGCTTGACCAGTGAGGCAAGAACGGCATGCCGCAAAAGGCTGTCACTTACGATGAACTTTGTTGACCCAGACAAAAGCTGGCGGGTGTTTCGTATAGACCAATCCGCACCCTTGTGCGTTTGTGGCCGTTGAACGTCACGATTTACCAGCATGCGATTTGGCATCGCCAATGCCAGCATTACCTCATTGAAGAGGTCATTTTCATTTTCAGACATCATTACCTCATTGTTGGATTTGTACGATGGTACGAATTATCTAATGAACCAACTGCGGTATTATTGTTACCAGTCGTAATAAAAGGGGGCAGAACCCGTGCGCCCTGCCCCCTTCTTCTTTTGTAGGATATGTGTGTGTTAGAGATGCATTGTGCGGTAGAACACACACATTTAAGGCTTTCCTAGAAGCCTTCAACTACCACCGCACAAACTCAATAACCGTGCTTGCGTGTTGTAAGCCTGACTAGGCTATAGCATAGCACACTAACCGACAGATAAAGAACTCCAGTGCCATACAGAAGGTTAAATGATGGGTTCTCTATCATGCCAATGCCGAACATCATGCCGATCATCGCGGCGACTGCGTAAAAATAGTACCTCATTTTTTTAACCCTCTGCTTTCTGGATGAGCGCCAACATCTGGCGTTGGGCCGCCCATGGTTTTGTAAGCCTCGACAGCGGCCTCATACTCAACCGCCCATTTAAACGGCAGACCCTGCTCAAACATGATCTGCAAAAGATTTCCGATAATCTTTAGGTTATCACGCTCGTTCTTAGTCATCATCTTCTCCCAAGTTGTCGATGTGGTGCATGAACTCATCATAGGTCAGCCAGCGATAGGGTGACGCATTGATGCTGAAGTCCGGCACGGCAATGCCGGTGCCATTCGGGTTGTAGTTCTCCACCTTGAACACAAAGTGGGTTGCCTTGCGTATGCCCTCTTCATCTTCATGTTCAATCTGCGGAACGTATCGATAGCCGTTGTATCGATAATTCGGAGCGTTATCGTATGTGATCATCACTTGCCCCCATTTGCCTTGATGTTGTGCGCCAACTCATCATAGAAATCTGAAAACTCTTCAGAGTTGATGCCATCTTCGCGCAGCATATCGCTCATGCGCTCAAAAACATAACTAGCGTCAACTCTGGTGACCTCGTCATCGTTCTTGATTTCTACTGTGAAACGATCATCGGAACCGTTGCTCTCTATACTACTGTCACAAGAGAGATCAGCATCGTCGTCAAAGGCGTGTTCAAGGGCCACAGAGGCCATCAGGATGGCCGCCAGTATCTCTTTGGTGTCCGACCCCCCTTCATCGTCAAGTTCCTCCATCAGGAAGCCTGAGAAGTAGTCCAGAGCCTGTCGTGTGGCTCTGGCTTCAGATTGTGTGAAGGTGCAATAGATATATTCCATGGTTGTCCCCTTAAAGCATGTTGGATAGTGAACGAAATGTCCGGCTGTTCAGAAGGCTGACAGACCGGCGCAGGTCTTGGTGGAAGGCATGCGGCAGGGCCAACCTGCCATCACAATCCACCACAGGGTTACCGGCATGATTGCTGCCGTCTTTGAACATGACCAGCCAGCCGTCTATGGCTTCGCCGCGCTTGTTCTTGAAAAATATGGTGCTGCACTTGAAGGCAATCATGCCCTCAGCCTCTACCCACGGTGTGGGTCTTGGCTTGACGCTGATGACAAGGTGTTTGCCCTTGCCAGATTTGATCACTGCAACCCCACGCGCATCGACGTTCTTGGACCAACCCCACGGCACAGAAAAACTGACGCGCCTAGCGTACACTCCATCGCCTGTGTTTTCCAAGTTGGCGATAGGGTCAATGTCTAGATCATAGACAACAGTTTTGAAATGACTGTACATGATGTTGTTAACGCCCACCCTAGTGGCCACACGATGATTGAACATCGGGTTGTACTCATCACGCTTTGCGGTTTCTTTTCTCAACAAGCGCAGATAATTCACGGTCCTTTCAATAGATTTGATGGGGTGCCGTGACGCAGAATAGGACGTATCATTTTCAAGAACATCCAAAGCGTGACGGCCCTCACTTGACCAATTGTATAAACTGTCGCCGTGTTTCAGTGCATCGATCATGTAAGCCTTGCCGACAACCGGCTGCCAAATATCGATGTCAGATCGGATAGCCGCTTTCAAAGAGGCCATCATTTTGAATGGTAAATTATTCATTGGTGCATCTCCAATTTGTACGATGGTACGAATGTTTCGCGTTGCATGCAGGCACAACTGCCTAACAGAACACTGCTATAGGGTGGGGGCTATGCCCCCACCTCAATCACAGTCGTCTCGCCAAAGGGCGGGGCAACAAAGCGTTCTGTAGTCGATACCCACAGCACCGGCACATCAGGATGGATATCAGGATAGTCATGAATACCCATGTCGGTGAACACGATGATCTGATTGTGCGGCACGTCAGCCCGATCTAGATACTTGAAGGCTGGCTCTACTCTGGTGCCACCCCTGCCGGTAAACTCGATCTTGTCGATAAAGTCGCCATCATCGAATGTATCGACCTTCTGAACATCTCCATCAAACTGCACGACAGTCACAGAACGAGGGCAGAAATCCTCGACCAAAGACTTGACCTCAGAAAAACCCTGCTCAAGTTCTGGTGTGGACATTGAGCCGGAACAATCAAACAGCATGGCGATATCGCCAACACCGTCATTCTCGACTGTAGGCAGATACAAGCCCTGCTCATGCCATGCATGTTTGTTGGGCTTGCGGAACGTGTAGTCGTCAGGCTGATCACCGCCAATGAACCGCAACAGAACATCCTCAAACCGAACCTTGGTCTGACGCAGCTTGCTGACGGCCTCTTCAATAGCGGCTGGTAGATTGCCAACACCCCGCGCCTCAGCCGTCTGCACGGCCTTGGTGGTGCGGATGTTGATATCGTTTTCGTGCTGCTTTGCAGCTTCGCCTGTCAGGGCGTTGCCCTGCCCATCTTTCGGGGTGCCGACCTCACCGCCCCATGGCTGGGGCTGGGGCCTGTCAGGCGGTGCCGCCTTCTTCAGTAAACGATAGACCTGAAGCCAGCCCATGCCCCGATACTGCGGGTCATACAGACCGCCTTCCGGCATGGTCATGCCAGCCTCAATCAACTGCGCGTTGATGACAAAATCCATGGCGACATTGACCAGCTTTAGGTCTGCCGGTTCGCCGTCAATCTCTTTGATCTCGACACAGTGGCCTAGCGCAATGTGCATGATCTCGTGACAGATCACAAACTGACGCTCACTGTCTGACCAACTCATGACCTTGTCGCTGTTCCACTTGACCCACTGACCATTGGTACACATTGTGGGCTGATCGTCGTCTTGGATGAAAGGGGTGTCCAAAGCGAACACCCCAAAGAAAGGCTGGTTGTATACAAGCTGGGTCTTTGCCCTAGCCATTTTTGTTGATGCATCCATGATTACCACTCCAACAAAAGGTCTTTGCCGTGTGAAAGAAGATAGTCGCGCAGTGCGGGAACCTTCTTCAACTCAGGCTTGCGGTTGCATGCGTCTTTGACCGTAAATGCGGCGAACTCTTGGTGATTGAACCGCTTCACATAGGTCAGTATCGCACCGAAATTGTCAGCCGTTGCCATGTTGGCCAAGGCTGCACACATAGCGTAGGTGGCTGATGGGTCAGCATCCGGCACCCGATAGGTGGTCGGGTTGGCGATAGCCTCAGAAGGGTCACCCATGCTGTCAGCGATACGCAGATAGCCGGAAAACTCAGCGGCCACACCCTCACCAACTTGTGCGCCAATGGCAATGGTCTGCTCAACTGCATCCATGCCCCATGACAAGATAGTGCTGACACGGTCCCAGCCACGAGGTGACGGCCATGCAATAGCGTCACGCTCAAACTTGGAAAGTAGATCAGGCCGTGCGCGAACAAAGCCGGTCACAAGGTGAGACATACCAACCTTGTTGGCGTATGCCACGAAATCTTCCAGATCAGCATCGATCTGAATAGGCATCAGACGGTCACGCAGATGCGTTGGCATCTTGGTAGTGCCAGCGCGGTTGCTGTCCTTATTGCCAGCCAGAACGATAGCCCAGCCGTCAGGCAGATAGTGGTTGCCGACACGGCGTTCATTGGTCAATTGCGCTGCAATGTTTTGCAGTGCGGTAGGTGCGTTCTGTGGTTCGTCAATGATGATCACACCGATCACCTCACCAGCCTCAGCGCGTGCCTGTTCTTCAGGGTTGTTGGTCGGCATCCAGTCAGGGCGCAGCCGAACCATCTTGTCACCCTGCGAGACGATCCACCCGCCGAACTCTGCGGGGTCATACTGGGCAAGAGACAAGATAACGAACCGTGCGCCCATGGCTTCGATAAGCTGAACGATCCAGCTTGTCTTGCCGACGCCGGGGTCAGATTGCAGCATTATGATGGGGCGCATGCTGTCACGATCATTCGCATGGCGAACCTGTGACGTGATTGAATTGACGGTTGAATTATAGGCTTGTGATAAACTAGGCATTTTTTTGCATCTCCATGCTGTTGTTGTGCGGCTGTTGGTGCCGCGATTTGTACGACGGTACAAATTAAGAAATGGGCAGGGGCCGTGAAGCCCCTGCAATGTTTAGACGCCAAGCAGATCAGACAGATCAGGCTGAACCACCTCGACCTCGTATCCCAAAAGGCCGATTAGCTTTAGCGTGTCGGCAGTCAGTGTTTCGGTCTTGGCGATAGCTGCGAAATTGTGGGCAGCAGCGCAGACAGGATATGCAACGGCCCTGCCATAATTGTTCTTCACTTCGATCATGATCTTCATTGGTGCAATCTCCCGATGGGTTGGTGGTAAATGATCAAACAAATGGGCAGGGGCCTGTCGGCCTCTGCCATGGTTGGGGTGGATGCTACAGCTTTTCCAGCATCTCGTTCACGTCGGCGTTGTCTTGGTCGGTCTGGTCACCAGCCTCTTGTGCGGCAGCTTCCATCTCGCCCCTAGTGCGTAGCGCGTCAGTCAGAGCGGTGTGGAACTCTTCGATCTCGTCATAGGTGAAACCGCCCAGCCACTTGTCGCCAGCGACCCGCTCACCCTTCTCGTTTTTCTTGGTTGAACGACGGCCAGCAATCTTTTCGACAACCAACAGAACCTTGCTTTTCTGATCGTCGCCAGACACAGCCTTGATCAGCTTGGCTTCAGAAGTGATGTCGTTTGCGTCGAACACTTCCTGCACGGCGGCTGGGGTCCAGTTGTCGCCACCGATCTGGAAGACGTTCCGCGCACCGACTGCATTCTTGATCAGCTTATCGGCCATGCTGTCAGTCTGCTGGCCCATGTCCATCAGGTCAGCTTTCAGTGTAACCCGATCCTTAGCGTTCAGATTTGCCTTGGCGGTCAGCTTGGCCGGTGCAATGCCAGCGATCAGGTGGCAGTAGCTGTCCAGCTTCAGCCCTTGGCTTTCAGCGGTGATTTCCTTTGCGTCACCCTTCAGCGTGTTGATGCGAGACTGGTTGGTCCCGATCTGGTTGATACGATCTGCGGCGGCTACGAATGTGTTTTTGTTGCTCATGATATCTCCTAGGTTTGGGTTGAATGGTAAATGAGCAAATGAATAAGTGGCGGGGCCGTGAAGCCCCGCCCACTGTTT
>CAACVD010000418.1_pt1 | contig 20772 bp, 23 predicted proteins | sample 2381771 | NCBI WGS metagenome assembly CAACVD01 (sample SAMEA5211965, study PRJEB30684) | marine metagenome | biome: Marine; feature: Epipelagic; material: Water | collected 2015-10-15 | depth 15 m | reverse complement strand
TCCTCCCAAGGCTTACGCCCTTGATTATCAAATCGATAGTGCCAAGTCTGCTTGCCTGGAATAGCTTTCGTCTTGACCACATCGCCCAAATATTTCTGCACATGACTGACCGCGTAACGAGCTGCCCTCTCTCCGCTCGGCAAATTGTTTGCCTTGAGTGCTTCCCGAGCTAATATCTCTAGATCCTGTCGTGTGTAGAACTTCGTTCTGTCCATAGCATCCGCGACTTTCTGTGCAATCTCTACTTCGTCTGGGCCTTGATCAAAGTCAACCGTATCCCAGAACCCTTTTTCAAAATCGAACCGAGCCAAATGCGTTTCAGGTTCTCGTGCATTTCTTGCCTCGTAGAACATAGTCACGTTCGGTCTTTGTCCCATGAGCTTGATACCAGAGTCCATCCACCCAGCAAACGCTGAACCACCACGCGCCGACATGAACGAGGCATCGTCAGCTCGCTCCTTGCCCGTGTGATGCGCGATGATAACCGCGACACCAAACAATTCGATCAATCGATCTATTCTAGACAACAAGCTATGGATCTCTTGGTTGCTGTTTTCTTCTCCGTCGAAGAAGTTAATGATAGGGTCAATCATCACAATGTCAGGCTGATGATAGTCTATGCTTTCAGCAATCGCGTTGATGTCTTTGTCACGCATGATGTTCTTTCTGAGTCTGCCCGTGGGTATCAAGTTGGCGTGCCCCAACGCCATCAAGTCTGGATCGTGTGCGTAGGGCTGATAGTAAGTGTCGATTCTGTTTTTCAAAAACTCCTGGATGATCTCTGCTTGCAGCCACATGACCTTACACGGTTTCGTGAACGGCATGCCCATGAACTTCTGCCCAGTGGTTGCTGCTGCTGCAAAAGCACCGAGCCAGTGCGACTTACCAATCTTTGGTTTACCGATCAACAAACACCTGGATTGCTCAAAGATAAAACAGTCACCCCAGTATTGTTCGATAGTTCCAGACTCAATGCCCGTCCAAAACTCATCGTTGTAAGCTTTCAAGCCCAGTGGGTCTTCTTTATTGTCTTGTTCTTTTTGTACGACGATTGGATCTTCTTGTTCCAGTATCTCTTTCAGCTCTTCGCCGAGATCTATTTGCCATTCGCTGGTCTTCCAAGACATGATGCCCGCTTCCGTATCCTCTGGGTTACGCTTGACGTGTCCTTGAGTGATCGACATGACCGTCTGCAATACTTCTGGCAGAGGCAACGGCGGTTGCAATGTTTGATTCCAGTCAAACGCTTTGATCAACACCTCACGATAACCCCAACCTTCACGGATCCATTTGCCTACCAGGCGAGCGAGCGTGTCGTTGCGTTGCCCAACACCAACTGGATCCAGTGTAACCTTCTTGCCATCCCCGATCGGTTGTACTTTTCCAGACTGATTGAACTCATGGATCGTGTTCAAGTCGTTCATGTTGAGCATGGGCAAATCATCGACATCTCTTATGTGTGCGCCTTCAGGTGTTTCGAAGCCGTAGCTTCTTGACGGCGACACCATGACGTAGCCACCTTCACCTCTTACGTCCAGTTTACCCGTCGTGTTTCTGACGTTGAGACCTTCGTTGACTTGATAAAAATAATGATAGCCACCCCTTGGAGTCCTTTGTTTTAAAGGCGATCGAGTCAATTGCCCAGATTCCACGAACTCGACCGCCTCTTGGCTATCGCAGTCCAGAACCACAAACGTTATGCCTGTTATGGCTGCCCAGTTTGCGCCTGGATAGCGAGTCAACCACTCTCTCAATTCGTCTTGTGTTGGTTGTCGTCTTTGATAAGTCTCCCACTTGACCCTTGGTGTCTTCGCCCACTTAGCAGCCAGAACCTCATCGCTTTCAAACGGATGGCGTTTGCGAAAGTATTCTGGAATGATTTCGTTGCGAGATCCACAAGGTATCAAGTGGAATCCTTCTTCCCAAAAAGACCAAAGCATCTCCTGCTTTGACTCATCGGAAACGTTCTCTTGGGTTTTATTTTCGTTAAGAAGCAGAGGCATTTTCTTCCACAGGGCCATAGATATCTTCCCAACTCAAGACTCCTTTCGTCATCATCATGAGTTGTTTTGCTATTCTCACTGTTGGTTGCCTTCTTCCGTATCGCCAGGACTGAACAGTCGCTACCGATACATCTAGTTCTTCTGCTAGAGGTTCTTCTCCACGCTTGATAATATATTCTGATAAATTCATAATAGGTACTTTAAAATAATTATTACAAAAAGTAAAATAGTTATTGACAGAAAGTTTTAAAAACTATAAATTAGATTCTGTTGAGGGTTGTGACTCGTTTTATTTCATAATTTTTTTCATAGAAAATCCTACGACCCTCAACACCATAAAGGAGAAAACAGTATGGCTGAAACAGACAGAGAGTTTGACGACCTCGCGGAACTCTTGACCAGAAAACAAAACAATCTTGCTTTGCAGGCCAGATTGCGTGAGGAAAGCAAAGAGCTAGACATAGCTATTGCAAGACATCCCAAGATTAAAGATAAAGTAATTCAAATGAGCAACACAGGCGGTGCTGCTCGCGTGTCCTTAGATGAATACGATTTTGATATTAAAGTAGATTATCGCGTCAAGAGATCCTGGGATCAAGACTTGGTGGGTAAGATACATTCAGAAGGATCTATTCCTCAGAATTTATTTCCCTTTGATATTGAATACAAAGAAAGCAAAAAGAACACCACGCTTTTAGCTGAGAACTTTCCAAGTCATTACCAAAAATTATCACAAGCGTTGACGACAGAGATATCTGATCGTCCTTACGTTAACTTTTTAGACAAGAGGAAGAAATGAGCATATTAGATGAGGTGCAAACTGGCATGAATCCTGGGCCAGTAAAGATGAACGTAGGCGGAACTGACGGCATAGGTAAGACTACCTTTGCAGCGGGAGCTCCAAAGCCAATATTTATTAAGACGGAGGAAGGTACGAGGTACGTTAATACGTCCTCGTTTCCTTTGTGTGAATCGTTTGAAGACATCATGCACAGGCTGAAACAGCTCGTGCAAGAAGAGCACGACTTCAAAACTGTTGTTCTAGATACCACGGATTGGGCTGAGAAACTGATCCAAGAAGAGGTAGCCAGACAGAAGAACGTAAGCTCTATCGAAGACATCGGTTACGGTAAAGGCTACACCATGACAGCCGAGGGCTTTCAGAAGATCTTGCGCGCCCTGGATGTTTTAAACGACCAAAAGAACATGAACGTGATACTGCTGTCTCACGTTGCTATCAGAACATTTGCAGATCCAGAGAGAGAACCTTACGATCGATGGGAACTAAACCTTCACAAGAAGGTATCGTCCAAGATCAGAGAATGGGTTGACTTCAATCTGTTTGCAAATCATCAGATTCGTGTTACTAAGTCGGGGTCAGGCTTTAACGAACAAACGCGAGCGCTTGCCATGGGCGATCGCATGCTGTTTACCAAGTTCTCCCCGGCTTTCGATGCGAAGAGTCGAGTTCCTCTTCCTGACAAGATAGAGCTCAAATGGGATTCGTTTATCGACGAATATAAAAAATCAATCAATAACTTAATGGGTGCCAAAAGTGCATGAGGAGATCTTTGTGTGTGACGAGTGCGGTGAAAAAGACGCTGAAGTAAAACACGACGGACTTCTTATGTGCACTGATTGTGCCCTGGAGGATATAAAAAATGACAGATGACTTTAGTATAGATCTGACGAATGTTGAAGAGGACAATGACTTTTCTGCCATGCCTGCTGGGCAATATGAAATGGTGGCTAATCAATGGAATCAACACACTTCGAAAGCTGGGAACCAATCTATTAAGGTTGAGTTCGATGTTGTAGGCCCATCGCATGCGGGCAGAAAGGTATGGGAATACTTTACTGTACAAGGCAATGCGGTAACAGTAACTGCTAGGCGAGTTAAGTCTTGGCGTAAAGCGCTTGGCTTAAATCCCGACGTGAGTTTTAATCGTGAGTCCTTAGATGAAATGATGAACGAGCCATTCTTGGCAAAGATCAAAATAGAACCTGGAACAGACGGTTATGCTGACAGCAACAAGATTGCTGACTTCGTTACCAAAGGCAATAAACTGCCAGACGTAGAACAGGATCCTAAAGAAGTAGAGGCAGTGGAGAAAACTGAATCTAAAACTTCTGATAAAGATTACGATTGGATGAAGTAACCCTCATCTAAGGCGACCTAGGCATGTCGTCAAACTGCCTACCAGAGAGAAATAACAGAGAGGCGACATGCAAAACAAGGAAACTTTGTCCTTGGAGGACAAGAGCGTAATCACAAACGCTGAAAAAGTAATATGTGAACTGCACAGAGTATGGCAGAACAAAGATTCTTTATTTAATCCAGCGCTGACTAAGGCGGTTAAAGATGCTGAATTATCTATAGTAAATGCGAGGATGCTGAAAGATGAGTGAATTTAAAAAAGATTTAACACAGAGACTTAACGAAGATCTCCAGGAGTTTGCTAAACGCAAAGACTTCGATGCTGGGGAGTTTTGTAGCACGATCACCAAGTTTGCTATATCTTTGAACTATGATTTCTCAGACTGTCCTGTGACCGCAGCGGGTATGATAACCATGTGTTGGGAACAAGAGATGAGAAACATAAAAGCAGAGATGAACGAACAACAAACATCTGAGGAGATGGAACTCAAACACTAATGAAACTAAGACCGTATCAAGAAGACGCCGTAACCTCTTTAATAAATTGGTTTGATTCAGAGTCTATTGATAGAAGACCGTTACTAAATTTACCAACGGCATCTGGCAAAACAGTTATCTTTTCTAATGTAATCAAGCGACAGATAGAAACGTATCCAGACGCTAGGTTTTTAGTTCTAGCACACAGACAAGAACTGATAGAGCAAGCTGAGAACAAGATAAAGAATGTTTGGCCTGATGCTCCAGTTGGTGTGTTATCTGCTGGACTTGGCAGACAAGAGATGGATTCTCAGATATTGGTTGCATCCAGGGACACGATAGCGTCAGGATCTAGACTGAAGAACGTGGGCAAGTTTGATTACGCCATCATAGATGAGGCACACAACTTAGCGCCAGACGAGCAGACTCGTTATCAAAAGATAATATCAGAGCTGTCAGACGATTACGCCATGCGCGTCATGGGATGCACAGCAACACCCTATCGCATGGGACAAGGCTACATCTACGGCAAGCGTAAGGATCATTTCTTTTACGACGTTGCTTACCAAGCAAAGATACCAGATCTGATAGACCAAGGTTACTTGGCTAGGATAACTTCGTATCAAGTTGCTGACGACACCATCATAGATGCGAGCAAAGCTAAACTTAAATTCAAAGGTGGCGATTACAAAGAATCTGACTTAGAGAAACTAGCCATGGACGACAGAACCATGTTAGCTATCATCAACGATTGGTTAGACAAAGCTTTTACCAAAGGCAGAACCGCAAGCGTATTCTTTTGTGTATCGGTTATGCACGCAACCAAACTAACAAATCACCTACTGGATCACGGCATTAAAGCCAAATTATTGACAGGTGATACGCCTGGCGAAGAACGAAAGATCATATTAGAACAGTTTGAATCTGGTGATATCAACGCTATATGCAACGTAGGCGTCCTTACAGAGGGCTGGGACGCTCCGAGAACGGATTGTATAGCGATGCTAAGACCCACTAAAAGTTTGGGCTTATACGTCCAAATGTGCGGTCGTGGCATGCGTTTATATCCAGGCAAAGATAATTGTTTGTTATTAGACTACGGCGAGAACATAGCGCGTCACGGTTGTATCGATACAGCTCAGCCAGATCAAGAAGTAAAAGTTAGACGACCAAAGATATGCGGTGAGTGTTTAGCGATTAGTCCACCGCATGCTAAGAAGTGTGTTGAGTGTTTGACTGAGTTCCCAGTATCTATGTTTGCTCAGTATCTAGCTCCGATAGAAGAGAGAAAGGTTGCTAAGCAAACCAAGGCAGCAAAGGGCGCCGTGATCTCAGATGAGAAGCCTGGACAGAAAGCCAAAGAAGAAAACGTAGTTGGCGTTAACGCCAGTCTAGCGACGTCTAAGAACGGTAACGATTACTGTCGTGTGTTCTTTCAGATAGAGGATAGTTTTTTGCCCAGATCAATGCCGTTGATGTTTGAGCACCCAAGGATGAACGGACTAGCTAAGAACTATTGGTGTCGGATTGTGAACACCAAGCAATGGGGTGTGCCCAGAAGATCTCAAGACGCTGTTGCCAAGATAAACGATGGTGCTATGGATCATGTGAAGTCACTTAGCGTCAAGAAAGAAGGCAAGTATTTTAACGTGAAGAAATTAGTCACTGCTAACAAAGAGGTTTACTTATGAGCGAAGTCAATAACATGATAGATCATGTCATGCTGTCAGAGCCAGAGAAGCGCAGACCTTACCTTGGTATGAGTCAGATCGGCAATCCAGACGAAAGGATGTTGTGGTTAAACTTTCGTTGGTGTTTAGAACCAACAAACTTTGAGCCCAGGATCTCTAGAATATTGGATCTAGGCAATCTGCTAGAAGATCAGATAGTTGATTACTTAAAAAAAATAAAAGACATTGAGGTGTTTGAGAAAGATAAAGAAGGTAATCAATACACCGCGTCTTTGCTTGGCGATCACTTCTCTGGCCACATAGACGGCGTAGTAAAGGGACTGCCTGAAGAAGAACAACCCATGATACTTGAGATAAAAACCGCAAATGAAAAGCGTTTCAATAATCTAGTATCTGAGAAAAGTTACGAGCGTTGGTCTATGGAATACGAAGCCCAAGTGCATTGCTACATGGGTGCTTTTAAGTTAGATAAGTCTTTGGCTTTGGTCTACAACAAGAACAACTCTGACATCTACACAGAAGTGATAGATAAAGACGAGGAGATGTATAAGTCTATGGTAGAGAAAGCAAAACGAATCATTACCGCAGAGCAACCGCCAGAAAGTTTGATACCAGAAACCGATTGGCGCATCAAGAACATGCCCAAAGGTTCGCGTGATGTTTACATGCAAAGAGAGTATCCAACAGAAAAGAACTGTCGTAACTGCAAGTACAGCCAGCCGATCATAGAGGCAAGCGGAGCCACCTGGAGATGCAACAAGAATCAAAAGATGTTGAATGCTAAAATGCAAGCAGAGGAATGCAAAGACCACGAATGGATCACTGGCTTGACCCCGCTACCTTTTTAGTTATGGCATACAATAAATACGGAGCAATCAAAGTAAAACTCGACGGCTATGTGTTCGATAGCAAACTAGAGGCAGCCAGATACAAATTCTTACGCGAACTAGAAACTGCTGGAGCTGTCTCTGATATAGAGGTGCACCCGCCCTTTCCTTGTTTCGTCGAAGGTAAAAAGATCTGTTTGTATAAGGCAGACTTTAAATACAAAAACGCACAAGGCGAAGAAGTCGTTGAAGATACCAAAGGTATTCAGACGGATGTATTTAAATTGAAAAAGAAACTTGTTGAGGCTTTGTATCCAGGGCTAGAGATTCAGGTTATCTCATCGCCAAGAGCATGAGGCATGAACTTTTTTAAGTTCCTCCCACTAATTTGTCTAATTCTTGCTGTCGTAATATTTGAGATCCAGCGCTTCCTGGCTGGGCTACTCTAGTTATTGGCGGTGCTACTGTTTCTCTTCTGAACGCACCTTCAAGAGGCTGTATTAATTGTTGACCCGCAACTCCTATATCAATCACTGGTAATAAGTTTCTAGCTTTGTCGTAGTCTCCTCTGTAGGCCTCTGCGATTATGTCTTTTTGTAGATCAGCTGGTTTAAAAATACCTCTCATAACTAACTCTGCATTAGCAACTTTAGCTTTTTTAAGCTCTTTCAAAATACTAATATCATCTATACCTAATTGTCTTGCATCTTCAATGGCCAAGTAAAGATCTCTTACTCCTTTGTATCTAGCTTCGCTTGACTCAATAAAAGCTTTAGTAAAATCTTCTGCGTCTCTTTCTCCAGCAGATCTTGCTACTCTATTAAATTCGTTAGAAGCTGCTCTAATAATATTGTTTGCTTCGAAACCTTTGTATCTTAAATTTCTTGCAACCGTAGGTCTGATAACTTTCAAACCACTGAAGCCTTGTATTAAAGTTTCTGCTGTGTCTATGGTGTTACCTCTATATCCTCTTACTTTATCGTCGCCTAACATGCCAGTGCTACCAAATACTGCCTTTGGAAAATCTTTAACAGGTGTGCTGATACCAAGCGGAAGATCGCTTGCAGGATCTGTAGTGATTCTAAAAGGCAGAACTGGCGGAGCTATACCCTCTAGATTGTGAACAAAACCTTTAGCTATCTTGTCACCAAAACTATCGCTTGCTCTGTATAAGGGTCTGCCCGTTTCTGTCTTACCAGTGTAAGCTTCTATGGCCAGTTTAGTTGCTATCGAAGGCGTGGTAAAAGGGCTAACGATTTCTGATATAGGCAATATAGAAGCATCAACAAAAGTTTTAATTAAATCCTCTTCTTTTTGAATACCTTCTTCTGCTTCGGCTATTAGTCTTGCAAAAGGTCTTGATAAATAATCGTAAGGATTGGTGTAACTAAAGTTAACCATTTGAGTGATTCTTCCGTTTTCATCTGTTGCTAGAGGAACTAAAGTCGCAGTTTTATCCCAAGGTGCTGCGAAAGATCTTCGGTAAGCATCTAGCTGTTCTCTATCAGAACCAGTCAAAGCTAATCCTAAAGAAGTTACTCCGGCGGGGAAAGCAGTCGTGGCTGTGAAAGCACTAACAGCTCTTTTCATTCCTTTTCTTTGCAGTTCAGGATTGTTACTAGCAAGCTCTCTTGCAGCTCTATAACCTATATTGGTTATGGTTCTAAATATTTCTGATGGAAAAGCAGCAAAGTTACCTATCGGTAATTTAGCTAAGTCTTTTATAACTCTACCTGTCCTACCGTAATTTTGATATTGATTCTTAGCTAATTGAGCAGCTTCTGCATCAATAAAATCTATAAGATTTTTAGCTCCGTCTTTAGATAACAATCCATCATCAGCTGCTTTCTGTATAAATCCATCAATATCTCCCTTCTTTATAGGGTTCGCTTTAAATCTTTCTGCTAACCTGGATAGATCGGATCCAGCAACTTGATTACCAGTGGTTGTTCTAAATATACCGTTTAAACTAGAGCCAATCATTTCGTCAGCTTCAGTTTGTTTGCCTTGAGCCACTAGCTTGTCATAACTTTGTTTTAACGGTGGATCTATAACGGCTAGTTTATTTATAACTTCGTCTTTAGTGCCGTACTTTAATAAGTTTCTAGATGCCATAACTGGCACAGATGAACCACCGTATTTTACTAACGCTCTAAATAAATCATCTTTCTCTTTAAAAAAATTAAAAGCACGAATAGCATCATCAGATCCTGTATACATTTTTTGTGCGCCTTTAGTAAATGAATTATTTCTAGCTGCTTTAAAAACTCCACTGTTTGTTACTCTACCAACAGCGTTTGATTCGTTAGCAAACTTAGCTAAGTTTTCTATTTCACCAATAAACGCAGAACTTTTTTGTTCTATAAGACCTTCTCTTCTTAATGTTTCTGTTTCTTTTTGAAACCTTTTACTGTTTTTATCTCCCAATCTATTAAAAACAGAAGCGACCGATTTAACAAAAGATCCATTAGCACCGCCCATGTTACCAGCAGAAAATGTCATGATACCGCCACCCACTGGATTTCTTATTTGAGCAGTCGGACTAAACACGGTTTTGTTGTATTGGGCCATGGACTTAATACCTAAAAAACCTTTATATGGATCTCCTAATGTATTAACTAAATTAGAAGCAAAAGTATTTTGAGAATCTAATAAAGTATCGTGAAACTTTTTACTAACCACCAAGCCTGCTAGATCTCCAGCTTTCTCGTCAAACATTTGATACTGTTTGTTTGTTCTTGGATCTGTAAAAGGATTGCCAGGTGTTATGGTTTTACCAAACTCGCCAAACATTTCTGGTTTAAATAAGAAAGGTTTTGTACCGTAAAGTTGAGCGTTGTCGTTTAATGTTTTTATATCTCTAAATGTTTTTACTTTACCTGTTAAAGAAGCTAGTTTTCTAGCAGTATTGTAAGCTTGTAATTGTGTGTTGTTCAGTATCTCATCTGGAGTTTTGCCTAAAAATCCTGCTACTTCACCGAGAGCTTTTCTTGTTTCGCGGAGACTGTCTAATTTTCTACCTTTTAATATATCCGTTTTTATATTACCAGCTAAAAAATCAACCGTTGCTTTTGGATTTTCAAAAGCTAAGTTGTGCATGTCAGACTTTGCTAAATTAGCAAAAATAAAATCAGCATCTTTTTCAGATACTTGAACTACTTTTGCTATTTCAGCTACGGCGGCTTTTCTTTGAGTTGGATCTATTTTAAAACTTGGATCATCAAGTGCTTTAAAAGCTCTATTAGCATATCTGGTTTGATTAAAATTAACGACATCTTTTAATTCATCTGGTATTAAAGAATCGCCAAATCCAGTTCTGCCAACTTGCTTTGTTTGCAAATCTATCAATGATCTTTGTTGAGTTAATAGATTAGATAATTGTCTTTCTTCTGGTATGCCAGCTGATTTATAGAGGGCATCGTCTTCAAAGCTTTTTATTTTTTCTAAAGAATCTTGTTGTAATTTTGTCTCTACTTTTTTTAAATCTTCAAGAGATTTATTTAAATCTTTTTGAGCTTGAGCCAGTTCGGTTGGATTTTTTGCTTGACTAACTTTACCTTGATTTTCTGCAATGTTTTTATAAAGTTCTTGTCCTTGATCTTGATAACTAATACGAACCTTTGGTGCGTAGTAATCTCCAATTGCTTTTGCTAAGTCTTGTTTCTGCGTTTTGTTAAGAGATCCTGTTGAACCTATTCTGTTAGCCGTTCTTTTTATTTCTGAAAAACCTCTTTCAACTTCATTAACTAAAGCAACTTCTGCTTGTAAGTTTGCTTCTTTTATCTGTGCAACTTCGTCAGATCTTAAACCACCTTTAAAACTAACGTAGTCTTGAAACTTTCTAAACAAGCCAGTGTCTTTTTCTTTGAGTAAAGTTTCTGGATCGACGTAACCACCTTTTCTAGATGCAGCAACTGCTTTAGCTATCGGAGCTACAGCAGTTCCTAAAGCACCCGTTGTAGCTGCGGCACCTTTAGCGACTCCTTGCAAAGCTATCGGTACAGTACCAACGATTGCAGCTGTTTCTGCAAACACTCCTAGCCTATCTAATAGTCTAGCTGTGGCGGCCTCAGAACCTCTAAGCTTTTCTAATTTTTCTTCGTCGTTAACGTCATCAAACATTAGATCTGTTAACGTTTCTACATCATCTGTAGCGACAGCTGCATCTATGGCTCCAAATCCTAATATTTGTGAAGCCTTACCAGTCTTAGATAAAAGACCAGCTACGCCCAGTCCAGGCACGCCAAATTGAGTTAAGTATTGTGCTACATGGCCAGCAGTGCTGTTTGTCTCTGGCTTGAATCTTTCGAAGTAATTATTTAAATCTCTGGTTAAATCACTATCAAAAATAGAATCTACTAAAGTCGTTCCTAGAGTTCCTAGACCTTGAGGTATACCAACTAATCCAGCAGCAATACCTCTACCAACATCTCCTAATGTGCTTGGTCTGGTGGTTCTTTTTTTTAAAGTGTCTCTAGCGACTTTTTCTGGATTGTCTACTCCTTCAGGAACAAAAACTTTTCTTCCGTCAATTTCAACAGTAGGCATATTAGTCTCCGCTGAAGAAACCAAATATACCTTTGGATTCTTTTTCTGGAACTGCTTGAAGCTGAGCGTTATTTGCTATGAATTCTATATCAGCTGGATCTCCACTTGAATTAGCTAACGCAGTGGTAACTGGAATCGGTGATCCACCTTCTTGAGGAATAACAAAATCATTTAAATTAATTTTATCAATATTTGGATTTAATCCTTGTAATTTTGAAGCTAAAAGAGTTTGTGCTTGTATATATTCAGATACATCCATTCCAGACGAATCTCCTTGAGCTAATTCTATCGTAGATTGAAAGCTTGGTATCTCTTGATTTTGAGCCACAGCTTGTTTTACTCTGACATCATGAAGTCTTTCTATATCAGTTTTTCTTGCGTCTGATTCGCCTAAAGATTCTGCAAAGGCTTCACCAAACTCGCCTAGTCCTAAGAAGCTTCTACCTAACCCTTCAGTTGGTTGCATCATGGCAGCACCACCAGCTATCAATGCTCTTTGAAAAGCTGGATCGTTTAGTATTGCTAACCTTTGATTAGTTTCATTTTTTACTTCATCAAATGTTTGATCTACTTCTCCTTCTTCAGGCGCACCTTCATCTGTTTTTTCTACTACTTGTTGATCGCCTTGACCAGCTAAATTAGATAAAGAAGCAGCTTGACCAGTTAACGCTCCCGCAGCTCCTGCGCCTCTTGTGATCTGACCACTTCTAGTTCTACCTAACAAAGCAAACTTACCTGCTTGTTCGTCGCTAAGTATCCTACCAGTTTTTGGATCCCTTACTTGAAAGCCTGCTCTTTTTGAAACTTTACCTGTTCTTTTTAAAATTTCTTTTGATGCTTTAATTATGCTTGGCGATACTCTTGATAATCCTTTTAGAGCTAACATGCCACCTAAACCAACTCCAGGTATTAATGCTAAGTAAGATAAAGGATTGTCTGTGTCAAATAAAACACCTTCTTTTCCTATTAGTTGCATTCCCTCTCCTTCTTCTGGACTGCCCTCTTGTCTCTTAACTAATTCAGCTATACCTTTGTTTTTATTTTTAGGTAAATTTTTAATGGCTGATACTATACCTTCGTTCATGACATCAACCTTCCGTAATCAACTGCGTAGTAACCATCCTTAACTGTTACCGCATGCGGATCAACTTCTAATACTTCTTGTGCTAAGAAACCAGCCGTAGGTTCTGCGTCTATGCCTAAGTTTTTAGCTTCTTCGTTCCAATCCCACTCATACCAACCTAATTCGTCGTCGTAATCGCCAACCCTTTTGATATTTTCTTTTAGTTCCATGTCTGATGCAAAGGCGCCCGCCATGCCCGCCATACCTATACCTTGAGCAGCTAAACCGGCTGCTTGCGATATAGGACTAGGAGTCTGGAAAGTTTGCGGTTGATAGAGTTGAGATCCTGTACCACCAGATATACCACCGATTGGCATACCAGCTAACAGTTGTTGACCTCGTTGTAATCTAGCAAACGGCTCATCAGCCATGACGTCTGCTGCTCTAAATCTTCTAGTTAATCCAGCTTGATCTATACCTCTACCAGTAGCACCTAGTCTTTCTAGAGTGCCTACTTGAGTGCCTAACATGGTTTGTCCTAACTGACCTATGCCAGCTAACGATTGACCAGCACCACCTATTTGTTGTCCTAACGATCCTATGCCTTGACCAACTGTTCCAAAAGCTAATCCAGCAGAACCAAGATTTGCTCCTAGTCCGCCCATAGCTTGACCTAAATCACCGATCTGAGAAACTTGTCTAGCGGCTGCTTCTCTAGCTCCTTGAAACCCTTGGCTTCTTAAATTACCAATTGATTCTAATAGACCTCTGCCTAAAGCCTGTTCTCTTTCTGATTCTTGTAATCTTCCTCTACTGCCACCAAATGCTCCAGCTCCAACAGCTCTGGCTCTGTCTGCTACGCCTTGTATGTCAGATTGTTTGGTTATGTCTTTTATCGCCTGTTGAACAACTTGATCTTCAAACGGATTCATAAATTGCGATATGCCTGCACTAGGATCTCTAGCGAGTTGACTAGCTTCTCTTAGCTGATCTAATCCAGCTCTTGTGGCGCCAGCTTGTTCGCCTAACAGACCAATACCAGATCTAGTTATATCTATTCCTTCTCTGCCTGTTTGTGCTTTTTCTCTAACTAAATCTGCTGCTTCTGGTACGAAACCTCTAAACTCGCCTAGTTGACCAGCAAGTTCTCTTGCTCTTGTTTCTAGTGGATCTAAACCAGCAGTGCCTTCAATGGGTATGTCTCTTGGTTGAGATATTAAACCTTGAATACCTCTAAGAGGATCGCCAAAGTAAGCAGACAGAAGACGTCTGCTGTAGTCTTCTGCGTAAGGAGATACAAAAGAATAACCTGTTTGCGGTAGTTCTGTTGTTTTTGCTTCTATTTCTTCCGTGCTTGGCTTAAAAGCACCGCCTAAAAAATCTCCAAATTGTTCAAATATGTTAGACATTATCTCATTCTCTTCATGTAATCTTCAGCAGCTTTTTGCATAGCGTACATTTGTTTCGCCCCTTCCATTCTTTGTGCAAACGGATCATCCGTTGGTGCTCCAGCTAACGCTCCTATACCTCTAACGGCTCTTGCATTGGTTACAAATTCACCGTCGCTTAACATAGCTGGAATTTTATCGTCACGCTCACCGCCAGGGCCTGTAATTAAATCGTCTAAATCTGGGAAGTATTGTCCGTCCATTGTCATGCCGCCTTCAGCGAACATTCTAGGCCTGTTCCTAATTGCCTCAATGACCTCTAACGGTATTTCGTTTATTGGTTGTTGAGGAGCTTGAGGAGCTTGAATAGGTCTCGCTTGAGCAGGCGGACTAACAGGCCCCAAATCTTTTGCTAATGGACCTATGCCTTGAGTTCTCGCGGGCATGGGTGCGTTAGCGTATTCAATGCCAGCTAATCTTTGCGGTGTTAAATTAAAATCAACAGCACTAGCCGATGGGCCTAACAAAGGATTAAACGGAATCGGCTCTCCAGTTTGTGGATCTATGGGTCTGTCTAAATTATATTGTTTTGTGACCTCAGAGTAGTACGGTCTGTATAAAGCTTTTAAAGCTGAATCTGTTGGTATGTAAACAGCAGAACCTGGTTTTGTTTCTTGGCCAGCATATAATTTCGCAGCAGCTATTTGTCGTGATACTTCTTCATCATCTAAACCAGCATCAACTAATAAGTCTCTTAAATTTTCTAACTCTGTAGAGAGAACATCTCCCCCCTCATTCATTCTTCTTATTTCAGGTAAGTTTGGCTGAACTAAAGGTCCTATGCCTCCTCTTGCCACCATCGTTCTTGCTGTTGGGTCGTCTTCCATTAAAGGATTTTCAAAATCAGAAGGACCTTGTGATCTTGTTGACACTATGTCCATAACATCTCCAGGCGTGCTCAAAGATCCCATTCTGTCCATGCTTTCTTTTACTTTGAACGGATCGTCTGGATCATCAAAAGATTCTCCTTTCATTAACTTTTCTATAAAAAAGTCAGAGTCTCCTTTTTTTATAGAGTCTTCTATGCTTTTTTTAAGCATGCTATCTATACCGTCTTCTGTCTCTTGGTTTCTACGAAATAAATCCATGGCTTCGTCAGGGTCTAAACCCATGTTACCTATAGGATTCATAGTTATACCGCCAGCTTGCAGCATGGCTATGCCACCAGCGGCAAAACTCTCTGGGTCGTATCCCATTTTTTGAACGACGCTAGGCTTTTCTTTTGCTAAAGCCATGAGTCCCTTTTGATTGTCTTGTATATCTTTCACAGCAAAATTATACCATTAGAGTTATAACTAAACAGTATGCCATTTTTTACCTTCGAATAGTAGTGCTTCAGAGTCTCTTCTACGCACTAATCCTTTCAAAACTTTGCCGTTTGCTTTGTTCCAACGTTTCATTTGTTCTGGCACGTCATCGTATGCCCCCTTGTTTAAAACCTTTCTTAGGGTAGATGTTTTTAAATTAGTAGGCCCTAAGTTGTATGTCCAAGCTACCAAAGCATCAAACTGATGTTGATCTAGCTTAACATCTATCAAATCTTCAACGTATTCTTCGAACTCTTCTAAGTCTTTCATCAACATTTCTTCTGCTTGATGTTGCGTTATCTTCATGCCTTCGACCACGTTTTTAGTGGTGCCATAGCCTATGGTTAAAACGTTAGCAGAGCAGCGATAACTTTCTAACTCGCACCCCTCAAAGTGTTTTATTAGATCTATACCTTCTTGTGATATTTTCATTTTGCCTCCTTAGTCGTAACTTTTCTGTAGTACACAACAACCTCTTTGAGCTCGTTAATGTAACGTTTGAGTTCTTGCATGTTGTAGGACATGAGCTCGTAGTCTGGTATGGACATGGCGACAAAAACAATTCTGCCTTCTTCTTTCTTTAACCTATCTAAGAACTCATCAATGTTTTTTTCAGATACCACATACCAATACGGTTCTTTTAAGTCTATGCCTCTAGGCAACATAGGCTGCGCTATCTGCCTATCTAACGGTTTAGATATGACGTCTACTTGTTTAGGAATCAGGCTGCAACTGTAGACCGTCATCAAGACGATCAATGCTACGGCTGTCTGCTTCAATACTGTCGAATACATCTTTGGTGCCATTGTTTACTCTAGTTTCTATAAGTCCAGGTTTAGCTGCGGCGAGCTTACTTAAATTGTGTCGTTTGAAGATATCTAGGTATCTAGACATCTGTGCTTCTATCTCTTGGTTGCGCGACTGTATGGCTAGTAGCCCTTCGGTCTGCACTTTAAAATCGTTTTGCAAAGATTCTATCGCAGCTTTTTGTTCTTGATCTCTTAGTTCAAAGGCTTGATTAAGAGATGCGAGCTGTGAGTTTTGTGACCATAAAAAATACAAGGCTATGCTCAATACCGCAACAACGCCTAATAATATTTTACTCATTAAGAATAACTTGTTCGTTTTCTTCTGTTAGACATGACAGCTCCGCAACCTCTGTTTAACTTAGTTACTATGCCGCCTTCACTTTTTTTGACAATAGTTTTGACGTTAGTGGGTTTACCCCCTGGATTGCCTGCTGCTCTTTTTCTAGCTACCGCAGATCTTATTTGGCTTTTACTCATAGACTTTGCTTTTGATCTCGGTACGCACTTAGGATATTTTCTTTTGCTTTTAGATGCAGATTTACGTCCACAAGCTTGAAACTTACCCTTTTTTTTTGGCGCACCGATATCAACCCAATCTCCTTTGGGACCTTTGCCAAACCATTCTGTTAATCCGCCTTTAGGCTTTGCCATGTTTTTTCCTAATTGCTTGTTTACCAGCTTTAGCTATTTTAGCTTGTTCTTTCTTTCCTGCAACTTTTGCTCGTTGTTCCATGACAGTGAGTATTTGTATCTTTCTAGCAAAAGGTTTTCTTATTTTTTTAACTTTAGCTACAGTTGCTCTAGCGTCAGCAGGTGTGGCGTACTTTATGCGTACGGTATCTTTAGGGTTTTCATCTGTGTAAAGACGTCTACCGCTACCTTTTGGCTTTTTGCCAGTGCCTTTTTTGGGATCTTTTCTTTTTCTATTCGTCAATGTGATAATTTAATGTTAGTTCTTCGCCTTCTAATATATCTTTTATCGTTACTAAATTATATATTCTGTAGTCGTCCCAATCTAACCTTTGTTCTAGTTCACAATTAGGATCTTCAGAGTGATTTACAAAACCACCAAGAGGCGTTCTTATGTAACCGTTTAAGATAGGCACCTTTATGTGTGTCATGCCTAGGTCGTAGTCTTCTTCTATGTATTCTTTAGCGAATACGCCAGAGCCTTCAATATCGCTTTCGCCTATTTGTAAAAAATCAGGCAAAGGTTTGTAATAAAACTTATTAAACTGACTCATGTTATTGAGTTATGTAGATTTTTATTTGTATCCGCCGCCGCGTTTTTTGTACGTTCTAACGAGCCAAGCATTTGCATAAGCACTAGGGTAAACCTTAAACTTTTTCTTAGCTTCTGATTTTACTCTTGCATACAAAGATGGGTTAGTTGGCGTTGCACCTTTTTTCTTTTTAGTTGCGCTGCCGCCTTTCTTTAATTTAAGAGCAGATAGACTTTTAGCTTGTTTTGCATGAGTTCTGCTTGCTTTTCTCAAACCTTTAACTACTTTTCTTACAGTTTTTTTTGTATTTTTTTTAACTGCCATTTAACACTTCCATCGTTTTCTTGCTTGTCTCAACCTAGAATTAGGATTTTTTGCTGCTTTAGGAAACTTCTTCATTTGTCCAGCAGATCTAGCGCAAAAAGATTTACGTCTTTTCGCTGCCTTACTACCTTTCTTAACTTTCCCCGTCACAGCGGTTTTTAGCTTACTACCAGGATTCAACTTACGATAAGCTTTAACACCAGCCTTAGTCATGCCAGCTCCCGACTTAGTTGCCCGGAAGTTCTTTTTATTCCTAGGCGGCATCTTACCTTTTTTTCTAGTAGTTTTAGCCATTTGTGATCTTGTTATCGCCATAATATTATTACACAAAAACTGAAGTTGTATTCTTGTTTGAAGTTACAGTAACAGAACCTACAGATCCAACAGCTTCTCTAACTCTTGATCCTATACTGCCATCAATTTCTAAAGTCATGGTTATATCGTGCCAAGCTGTACCGTTCCATATTTGTAGTTTGTTTATGGTGGTATTGAAAATAATACTACCAGCGTTAAATATTGTTTTATTTCTTCTTTCAGTAGAAAACTGATCAGTATTACTTGGATCAAACTCGCCTAAATTAAGTTCTAATATTCTGGTTAATCTATTAAAAGAATCAGATGTTACTTGTGGTTCCGACGATACAGGCAGTCTTGTCTGTAATAGTTTAGCCATTACTGACGTCCATCTAATCTAATATCATAACGAGTAGATCCTAATCGCCAGCCAACACCGATGTTACCGCTATTTCCATCGTTAGATGCTAAACGTAAAACAAACTGTCTGCCTCTAGCTCTTATGTGATTTTGTTTTGTAGATGGAGTTACATTAGCTGTGGAGGCAGTTGTTAAACTATCTCCAGGAAAGTTTCTAACCTTAGTTATTAAATTAACATTGGAACTAGAATCGTCATCTAAAAATTTTATATCTGGAATAACTCTTCGCAAGAAAGCAAATTTATCTCCATCAGTTAAATCCATGTCAGCAGACTCTATAAACACATTAGTCATTTCAGATCCGTCATCATCAAAACCTATTTCGTGCTGATAAACATACCCACCGCCTGCTGCTTGCGGATAGTTTTCTATGTTTGAATCTAACCAAGCAGTTCTTGATAGTTGTCCGTAGTACCAAACTTGTTCTGCGTAATTATAAATGACGTATCTATCAACCTCGGTGGCACTAGCGGATGGATAAAACCATCCTACTTCAGAGTGTTCGTTATTAGTAAAAGCATGTATTTTAAAAGCTTGATCACTATTTAAATCACTGAATACATAGTTTCTAACTGAGCAAGGTATTTGTTGCACCGTTCCGTTGTATAAGTAAAAAGCATCGTAACTCATAAAGAATACACCACCTGGCGCTGTTACTGCGGCGTTTGGACCTAATAAACCCGTTGATTCGTTTATTAAGTTAAGACCAAAAGTAAACGGCGGGCCTATGAATTGCATGCTATATAAAGATGTATCAGTAAATACCATAATCTCTTGTCTTGACTTAACCGCACCAATTATTTGTGAGCCAGAGGATAAACGTAAATCTCCAGCAGAATTTGTACTCAAGGCTTCAAATTGCAAAGGATCTTCTTGATCGCTGAATGCTATTAGCATGGGATCAACTTCTCCTGTTCTTGTGCCGCTATCTGAGCCTATTGGATCAGCGCCCAATACAATTAGGTGTCTGTCTGTTTCTGAAGTTAATACTTGAAGTGCTTTTGTTGGGACTAAATTAGCTCCAGTAGCTGTTGACAATAAACTTGCTCTGGTTGTTGTGCCATTGTTTTCTACCCAACGGAACAATCCACCGTTTCTAATGTTTAACATTAAGTCTTCACCGTAATTGTCGTGTTGCCATATTCTTAAATTAGCTATGGCAGATTGTATACCCGTGCCTGCTGCTTGACCCCAACCATTAAAATCGTTAGCCGAACTAGCGTTACCTGTAACTAACTGAACGGTAGCTCCATCACTATGCGCTGCTGCGGTTGTTCCGCTTACTCCTCTCGTGCAACTGCTCAAAGTATTAGTAGATATGGTACCTATTGTTATAAGTTCGCTGCCAATTAATATCGTGTCACCGTTAGCAAACCCAGTTGCACTAGTTAAAATTATAGTTGTATCAGAATTCGATATACCGCCAGAGTCATTTAAAGTTGTTGTTAGAGCTCCGTCAGTGGTACCGCCCCAAAGACCTGCTCCCCAACCAGTAGAACTCACCACTACATCTAGTCCAGTATTTAATTGATATACAAAATCTGTCGCAGAACCACCGTTGTTAGTATCGCTGCTATTGGCTGTAACGGTATTGCCGCTCGTGTCTTTAGCAACTATCGTGTATTTGTTACCGTCTATTATGGATGCTATTTGATATTCTTGGTTTAGCACAGCGGCTGTAATGTTGCCGCCTAAACTGTCTGCACTGGATATGGTGACAAAATCATTTAACACAGCTCCATGAGCATCGTCTGTTACTGTGATTGTTGAAGAACCATCAGTAGCAGCAAAAGCGTTACTAGTATTACTGTTAGTTAATCTAATCGGTGTGATATCAGCATAAGCACCGCTATTTTCTGATATGTAATATTTAAAATGCGTACCAATACCTAAGTATTTAGTACCCGATAAAGATATCCAATTATGTAAAGCTCTGGCTGTTCCTTGGTAAAGTGTGCTAATGGCTTTTTGCCAGCCACCAAATTTTTCTGGGTGGCCCATGCGAAAGCGCACTAAATTACAGTCAAACCAACCGCCTTCGTTATCGTAAGCAGTTCCTTCTCTATTAATGCCAGGGTTGAATGTAGTCTTTTGTAAAGGCATAAAATATCTTTTTAATTATCAGCAAATAATACCGATTAACCATTGCCCTGTCTAATGACGATGGTTGAATCGCTGCC
>CAACVD010000417.1_pt1 | contig 20776 bp, 27 predicted proteins | sample 2381771 | NCBI WGS metagenome assembly CAACVD01 (sample SAMEA5211965, study PRJEB30684) | marine metagenome | biome: Marine; feature: Epipelagic; material: Water | collected 2015-10-15 | depth 15 m | reverse complement strand
CTTTATGTCCGACCTTATTAACTACGTTAGAAAACCATCCCATATTATTTATATACAGCATAATTAAGGTTGAAACACAGCATTTATAATATACAGCATATTATCATAAAATACAGCATTTTAAAATAAATAAAAAAAAATATATAAAAAAAAATATTAATCATAAACTGCATGAATTTTAACGGCGTCTTAAAGGGCGTTTAACTTTTAACCCTTTATCTCTCATAATCATATAATAAAATGTATAGTGATTATCATAATTATAAGTAGGTGATAAAAACCCTTTATTATTTAATATTAAATCTTTATTAAAATCATTATTTATATCTTTTAATGATTTAATAACATTATTATAACCGCGTTTATATGTTATATCTTTATTAATATGATTTAATAAATCATTATTAAGGTTAAATAACATATCACACATTATCTCTTTTATTATATATATAAAATTATCTTTAAATATGTATAATAACATATTATAAGACATATCATAATATACAGCATTTTTATCATAATATACAGCATTTTTAAAATATCATAATATACAGCATATTTAATATATACAGCATTATTTAATAATTATGATTTATACATATTTAAAGATTTGTTAATATACATAATTATAATAAGAGTGATGAAAGTGATTAATAAATATAATAAGACAACTGATAAAAAGTTAAAGAACAACTTTTTTAAAAAAATGTATGATAATTTAAGTGATGATATAATTGAAAAAATTATGAATAATCTTAAAGCACCTAAAAAGATTGAGACACATATTAAATCTCCTTTTAGATATGAGTTTTTAAATTATAGTTTATCTCAAATGACTGCAATAAGACATCATTTAAATATTTTAAAAGTAATTAATAAAATTAACCCATTATATGAAAATGAACTAGATTTTTGTAATATCTGTATGTTTGATAATTCATATAAATACCATTGGTGGGTTTTTAATCATAAATTCTTAATTAATAAAGAGATTATTGAGATAGATAATATGATTGACTGCGTGCCTTCTAATAAAAGAAATGGAGAAGATGTTTATAGAAAAGTATATGAATTTAATGATAAATATAAATATAAATGGACAATAGAAAAACTTGAGAAATGCACCATAGATTTTGGTAAGTATAAAAATAAATTAACTTTTTATGATATTAAAAAATATGAGAAATATTATAATAGGGGTTATGATTGTCTTTATAAACCTTTTAAGGGCAGAGACGAAAATAATCACCCATTATATGATAAAACTAAAATATTTAAGCATGACGGAGAATTTGTAGAAGAAAAAGATATTGTTAGTTATTCTAAATGGTTAATTAAAAATGATAAACTAAAAGATGACCAAAGATGGGTTTATTATGATAAAGAATTTAAAGAAAGAGATGCATATGTTAGAGCATCAAAGCATCTATATGATTAAATATCTATACCATAATATAATTCTTTATTAAATATAATATATTTTTTTCTTTTAATTTTATTTCTATCTAATATAGGTTTATTTTGATCCACATATAATCTTTGTATATAAATATTATATATTGGATGTATTAAATTATAATTTCTTAATGAATGTTGCCGTATTGATGTGAATTGTGATTCGGTTATATTATATGTTTTACAAATATCTTTAAAATTTTGAAACATATGAATATCATGCATTTTATCAATAATCATCCATTCATTCATTATATATTATAAAAGAAAAAATTAATTGCGTCCCAAACGAGCACGCGATTCTGCTTTCATTAAATTATTATAAATTCTTTTTTGTTCTTTTGTGAAATCTTTTAATGGTTTTCCGATCTCTGCTTTATATTGTTTAGCAGTTTGTCCACGTTGTGCTTTTGTGCTTTCATCTGCTTTTTTTCTACCCATTTTTCCACCTTCTTTTTTAACTTTCTTTGCTTTTCTCTTATTTTTAGCAACGCGTTCACGTTCTTTTTGTGTGCCCATACATATCACATATTTTCCACCATTCTTATTTGTTCTTGTATAACATTCTTCATAATCATGCTTTTTCTGGCGACCAGTATCCCACGTCTTTGATGGCATTTATTTTATATTATATAATATATATTTATTTTTATGACTTGTTAATATTATTTTTAAGAACTTACTGCCATAGAACCATCCATACCGACTAAGAATAAACTATCAAGCATAGTATAGATAAAACAAGTTAATGCATTAGGCGTGGCAGTTCCAATATTAAGAATGAGAGATGATTGTAATCCGCGACTTGAGGTATCCAGTCCATTTTCAACGTTAGAACCTATGGACTCTAGGTCTAAACCAAAACAACCAAATGGCACGGCAGCACCCTTACCAACTGAACCCGTGGCACTGATTAAATAATTGGCAGAATATAATTGATTAGTATGAATATTAGAACCGAGTTTGCCAAATGCTTTTTCAAGTTCAAGATATGGTTCCACTTTATTAGTATTCATTTCAACTGCAACGGCAGTGGGTGGGTATCGCACGGCACCGACTAATAACTGATACCCATTTAAATTCATACTTGAACCCGCAGATAATGTGAAAGTTGTATTACCCGCATCTGCACTCGCTTTAAAGAAAACAGATTTAATTGATCGGGCACGCACGGGGATATTAATTGTCTGTTCTCCAGATACACCATTAGCGAGGGCACCAGTGAAAGTTCTGTAAGTTTGTCCGTGGAGTTGTAGTCGTCCACCAGATTGAGACATGGTCATTCTTAACATATCATAAAAATCACGTTGAAGATTTACAAGATGTGCTACATATCTAACATTAGAAATAGAATATGTAATATCAGTAGCATCTTCACAACATCCCGCTTCATTTCCAGTAGCGAGGTGAATTTCTATATCTATCCCCGCGTTGATTAAAACTAGGGGGATCATTTTTGGATTATCTAGAATAGCAGAATAAAGTTTATAACATACAACACGATTATCACCACCATCAAAACACGACTGACCATTATCCGCAGTGGCACCAGTTGTTAAGATATTTGTATTAACTACGTGGGATCTGTCTGCAGTTCCACCCGCTTGAAAATAGAATTGTCTGTTTAACATATCTTGGTTGGCATTACCTTTACCATATGATGCGGGAGCAAGAATACCACCGACCAAATGATTATAGTGTTGAATATCTTCCAAAACTACCCCGCCAGAACTTATGACCACGCGGGAGATTACTGGTTGTCCTAAATCAAATGCAACCTTTTTAGCACTGCCACCCGTGGTATTAGTTAGATTGAATTTTAAATAAGAGTTTGAAGTATCAAGCATAGCATCTGCAGATAAATTAATTCTTATGATGTTTGTCCCATCACTGGTATAACTATCACCAGTTGCGGGGAAGAATAATCTGCGTTGTGCTTTTGCTTCAATACCAAGTTCAAAATTATCAGTATAATTAATTGATTGTGTTGCAACTCCTTCCATTTGTTTTTTATATAATACATTAGAAAAAAATATTAATATAATTTTTAATTTTTATTACATTCCGATTTTATTCATTTTTTCCATTTTTTCATACATATCATCATATGGTTCAACTTCTAACTCAAATGCGATAATTGTATCAGTGCCAAAACTAGCAATGGCACCAGAATTTTTATTAATAGTTTTAAAAATTACTTCAACTTCATTACCCCACGCATTATTTCCCAAACACATGGGATCACGATTAGATATGTAATCACCTCTATCTTCTCCTTTTGATCCCTCGTGTAATGGTATCATAAATTGCAGTTGTTGGACTCTTAAATCACCATTAAGTTCTTTTATATAACAATTTTGCGTGGGTATTCTAAATTCTATTAATAATGTTTTATTATCTAAACCCGCTTCAGTAGAATCCCGCACAACATTTAAAATTCTATATATACATCTACCATTAAATGATTCCATTTTTCTATCCATAGGTGAAGTAGGCATACGGAACTTCATGGTTGATGGTGTATCTGGATTACAGATAATTTTAAGATTATATTTATCATTACACATTTTATATAATAATATATATTAAAAAAAAAATAAAAAATTACAAAAATATTTTTAAATTATTTTCTCACAGCACCCGCGATAGATTTTCCACGTTCAATAGCAGAACGCGTGGACGATTTGGCATCTGCTACACCAGATTTAACATCACTAACTACACCTCGGGCACCTTTAACAGCACCAGATACATCTCCAGAAGCGAGTTTCCCAGCAGTATCTCCAATTGCTTTACCAATGGCATCTGCTCTATCTAAACCACGTGAAACCTTTTTAGAACTTTCTGCAACTAAACCAGAACCCGCTGTTATACCCGTGGCAATCTTATCTGCTATACCAACGGCAGAACCAACAACTGGAACACCGCTTACAACTTTACTAGCAACATCTAAAACTTTTGTTGCTTTTTGTGATACATCATGGACTTTCTGTGCCACTGATCCAACTTTATCTGCTACTTTTTTACCAACAGATGCAACAGAATGAATAGTTGATTGAACTTTATGTCCGACCTTATTAACTACGTTAGAAAACCATCCCATATTATTTATATATTATATAATATTAATTTTTTATCTTTGTGTTTTATTATTAATTTTTAATTTTCTATCATTTTCGGCATTAATTTTTTTTGTATTTTCTTGCTCTAGTAATCTTAAAATTCTTAATTCATTTCTAGAAACTTCTTTTAATAATGGAAGATTTCTTACAAACTGAATTAAAAAACTACATTGCCACTCTAAACCATTTAAATCTATGGGACGATTGGAATCATCAGTTAATTTACATCCTACGCTATCTATGGCATGAAGTCCAACTAGATTTTGATGTGTTGCTTCATTTGGTCTATGAAAAATAATCCCGCCCGCATTTGTTGTTATAGGGATACGTGCTAGAATATTTGAGAATGTCCCACTTTCATTATCCAGAGTTCCTTTTGATGCAATATTTTGTCTTATATATAATCCATGGATATTATCATTTAAATCCACGGCATTTGGACTTTCAAATGGTTCAGTTGATGCAGTTAATAATTCTGGCATTTGATTTCCAGATACATTATCAACAAGTCCAAACATTCCACGGATAGGTCTGGAGTCATTATCACTATCTATTCTTATATTTGTTATTGATGAACCACCACCACTAACTTTTACCCAACCAAAATTATATTTTAATCTTTTTCTATCATATGATAAAGTGAAAGTAATTTTATCATTTGCCAACTCTGTATCTAAACTATTATCACTAGTTTTTCTGGATAAACCTCCACCAAATATTCTTTTAAATTCATCAATTAAATCAAAAGCATTATAATTACCAGTTTTAAATTGTGCATAAACTGAAACATATGATACACCAGAATTAGTTGAATAAGATAAATAAAATCTATCATTAATATCTTCTCTTAAATTATAAAATGAAAAAGGAATAGTTGCATTATATAATGATATTAATATTTTCATATTATCTGGAACTATAATATTTTCTTTTAAATTATAAATATAATCAGTAGACAATAAATCTCCATTAGAATTTTTTGATAATTTTGTAGTTGCGAATTTACTATCAAGATATAACACCTTTGAAGGCAACATATCTTCAGTTAAATTATAAGTGCTCATATTAATATATGATATAAAAAAAATATTAAGATAATTTAAATCTCTTTTTATAATCTTTTAAACTTTCATCAAAAGTTTTCTTATTCCATAATATATATCTGGATAAAGATCCCGCAGTCATATATCTATCCCAGTTTTCACGTGGTTTATGTCTTTTTAAATAATTCTCTTTATCTTTATCACTTCTACCATCTATAAATGTTCCCTTCTTTGGATTTTTTTGTCCAAAGTGTGTTATTTTAATTACATCACCTCCCTTATGTTTTCTAAATATCGCCATGAACCTTTTATTCTTATTACTTTCTTTTATAACAACGTTAATCGGCATTATATATTATATAAATATTTTAATCAAACTCAACTTTAAACTTTCCATATTTAATATTAAATGTTTCTGCAAGAGGATCATATACTTTACCTTTTTTTTGATATTTCTTTCTTCTTCTTTTAAATTCTTGTTTTGTTAAATGTTTTAAATCACCCCAATTATAACGTGCCATTAATTCTGCAAGTTCTGGAAGTAGATCGGGATATTTATTTAAATACCACGCCTTTCCACCTTCAACAGAATTTACCATTAAAAAACTTATTGGCAGATCCTCCTTACATTTTCTTATATTATCTTCCGATCTTTCTAAAAAATAATCCACGCAGTCCAAATTAATTTTATTAACTTTTTCATATTGTTTTTCTGGATCAACTATATCATATGATAATCTATCATCATTAGTATTAACATAATTAACAACTTTAAAAGAATTATTATTACCAGTCATTTGTATCTTACCTTTATTTTCATCTATAATTTTCATTTGTTCTAATAAAAATTCTTTATTTTCCTCAATTATTGGAGAATACTTTTCACACAGCATTTATATATATCAAGATTTTTTTTTTAAATCATTAAAAAAACCGATAAAATCGTCAGCACATATAAATGGTAGACCCATTTTAACTTTAAGATCCGACCACTCACATGCATCTTCATAATTTCTATCTGCTTCATAATCTAAATCTTTAACTTTATTTTTTAATTCTTTAATACACATCTCTAATTTTTTAGATTTTTTACAATTATCTATAATATCAAATAATTCATCAATATTTGGATTTAAATTACAACTCATTTTATACATTATATTATATTTTTATTTTCTTAAATAAACGCACTAAACTTTATATTTCTCCCAAATATCTTTATCAATTTTTCTTGATGCTCCACCCATTATTACACTTGCCAATCTACCATAACCCCATGATTGTGGTGTTTGATTGGGTTTTGAACCGCTTGAAAAATATGCTCCCATACCTTTCTTAATTATTAAATTCTGTCCACGTGTTTTTAAAATATTATCATTTATGAATTTTTTATCTTTAATATTTGTTTTATATTTTTTCTCAAACTTAACTGCCCATGAACTTCTTTTAGATTTAAAATCTGTTTCTGGTCTAAATGTGCCTTCAAAAATACTTTTAATTTGTTTTTCTCTATCTTTACCTTTTAAACCTTTAACATAACTTGCGGGGACATTTTTAGATTTTCCTTTGTATGTTATTTTAACCATATATTATTATGATATATTTTTAAATTCATATAAGAAGTCATTAATTTTAGATATAGTATCATCTATTAATTCTATTTTCTCTATATTATCTTCTTTATTCATTTCAAGATTTCTTTTTATATCAATTAAATTCTCTCTATCTTTAATAATTTTTTTATATTTTAATTTAAATGATATAAATGATGAAAAATATAATCCACTTAATATTAAACCAATACCTCCGATAATATTCCACATATATATATTAATATATATTTTATTTTATATGAATTTTTAATCACTTGCTTCTTCTTCTACTAATCCTAAACCCACGCCCGCACCTACTCCACCCGTGGGATCCTCGGCATCACTAGTTCTTAATCCAGAAAATTGTGATTCCCCCGAGTATAATCCTCCACTTACTCCCTCTTCTTCAGTTATTGCAGATAATTGAGAACCACCAAATGATGGTGTTGAACGGGCGGTGCTTGATCCCGCTAGTGTTTCTGGTGGTGAAAATGGATTACCTCCACCTAAAAATCCACCCACGCCTTCTTCACGCCTTCTAAATTTTTCACTTTCACTAGTGCTTTGTGATGCTTCTCCAGAAGTTGCACCAGATGAACTTTCAGTTTCACTAGATATATCGGAACCAGTTTGATATAACTCCGTGGGATCTTCTAATGATTTTTTTATCTCACGTTGTCTTCTTAATTTTTCTCTAATCTCTGGATCATTTGTGGACATATCTCCTAATGTATCTAATGTTTCTTGTTGAGTTTCTGTTAATGTTCCACCTAATGCTTTAACTATTTTTTCTGTTTCTTCTTTTAATTTTCCTTCTGTAATGCTATCGGATTTAAATGATGCTCCAGAGAATGATTTTTTTGATGATGTTTCTGCATCTGGTGTTAATTTTGCTCTTAAAGATGCTTTCTTCGGGGTATCTGTTTGTTGTTTAACTAATTCTTTATCGGATAATTTTTTCATAGATTTTTTATTTATTTGTGCCATGGGTATATAATGTTTTCTACCATCTTTAAATGTAATCTCTGCACGGACTTGTCCTAATCTTTCTTCTGCTAGTTGATAAAATCCAGTTAATCTTCCCACGCCTTGTTGTGATTGTCCACCTTCTTTATAATTATAAGATATATTATCACCAGTATTAAAATCATTTAAACTATTAAATTGTAATCTACCACCATCTTTATCAAATATTTCTTTTCTTCTACTATCTATGCTATATTGAGTTTTTCCAGAACTTCTAGAATGTCTACTTGATTTTGATTCCGCATATTTAACTTTTGATTGTCCTTGTGCATTTTCATTTAATACTGCTCTCTCAACTTTATCTGCCAAATCACCTTTATTAACTGGTGGATCTGCTAGTCCGCCTCCACGTTGTAATCTTTCTAATTCTTCAAAATGTGCTTCTAAACCTTTTTTGCCACCAGTTATTGATTTTGCTATTCTTGATGCATCTGCGTTTTCTAAATCTGTATCACCAGATGCCCGTGGTGATGGATCTGTATCTGTGGATCTACTATAAAATGTTTTAGTTCCTAATCCTTTTTGTAATCTTTGAAAATCTCTCCGTGCTTTTTTCTCTGCTTCTGGATCTTCTTCACTCGCGGGTTCACGTGGAGATACTGGTTTTTTAAATTGTTCTGTGAATTGTTTAAATAATTCTTCTACCACTTCTGGTTTTATATCTTCTTTTGAAACATATGCTCTTGATGATTTTAATGAACCCACATCTACTGGTGGTTTTTGATTTGCTTTTGCGTATTGCTGTGCTTCTGCTGTTAATGAATTATATGTTTGTGCTGATACTTTTTTTAAATCTTTTAAATCTCTTATTTGTGATAAATTATCTGGATAATCTCTTAAAAATTCACTTTTATCACCATTATAATAATTTTGTATATATTGTTCTGGTGTCCCCGCGAATGAAGAAACTACTACTGGTTGTTCTGGCATGCCTAAATTAGAACCACGTGAACTGGCACCAATTTGCGTGGGTGCCGATTGAACTCCAGATAATCTATCAAATATATCAACAAAAGATTTAAAATCATCAACCACGGATCTATTTGAACCACCTTGAGATAATGCTTGATTTATCTGTTGATTTATTTTTAAATCTTGTTGTGCTATTCTTCTTTTTATTTTTTGGTCTAATATTAAAGATGATTGTTTAAGTTCTTGTTTTAATTCTTCTCTAGATAAATTCTCTTTATCTGCTCTTTTTTCTTTTTCTTCATCACGTGGTTCTATGAATTTTTCTGCTTCTTTTTTTTGTTTAACTGATGCAATATATCCCGCACCTAATGATGAAACTGGTGCTTCTTTAACACCTTTATTTGGGAATATAACTCTACCTTGCTTCGCACGTGGTTTTTTAAATGCAGATTTAGTTGGTTTAACTTTAATTTTTCTTATATCTTTCCGTGGGATATAATTAGGATCACTCTGCCTTCTAAACTGGTCTGCCAGTGATAATGGTTGTGTAGTTTCTAATATTAAAGGCGGTGCCCGTTTAAACTCATTTTTAAACATTTATATATTATATTATATTTATTTTTTTTGATGCGTTTATTTCATTAATTTTTTTTTCTAATGTATTATATAAAATGCCTCACAATAAAAAATTCATTAATCAAAATAAATTAAAAAAAGATTTAAGTTTTGGACTTGGTGCAGAAGTTGATATTAAAGATGTTCTTGAAAAACAATTTAATAATAAATTAAATAAATTGCCACCATTTGATCCATTTGATTTTATAGGTGGAGATTGTGTTATTGAAATAAAATCTAGAAGAATATATCATAATCAATATGATACTATATATTTTGGTATGAATAAATTAAAGAAAGGTAGATTATATTTAAGTGAAGGTATAAGAGTTTATTTTGTTTTTAATTGTAAAGATGGTATATATTTTTGGGAGTTCCATGATTATGATAATCAAATAAATAATGATTTTTATTTTGCAGAAGGTGGAAGAACTGATAGAAATATTGATGAAAGAGAAATGTTAGTGAATTTAAAAACAAATAAATTAATTAAGGTGGAGGATCATCTGGAGGAGGTGAACTAGGTGTAAATGTAGTCATAGTCCCGTGGAGTGGCATACATCCAAAAAATGGATCTGGATAAAATGATCCACTCATATATAATTTATTAGAACTTGAACTTGATGATTCCCTACATCTTATAGTTATTGTATATGATTGTGATACAGATAAACCAGTATAAAAGAATTTAGGGTTAAGAAATGTCTGGTCTGTTTCATCTGGCACCGCGAATGTTCTATCATCTATTAACGTGGCACCCGCACCAGTATCATATATATCAAAAAATATTGTATCATTAGAACCACCAACAGATGCATAAAATCCTCCTTCAAACATATAATCAGTTGATAATGCTGTAAATGTTAATCTAAAACCAGTATTAATTTCTGTTGATGTTAAAGGTATATCAAATGTTTCTGTTGATGTTGCTTTCATAACATTAACTTTTTGAAAATAACAACAACCAGAAAAATTATTTGTGCCAGTTAAAGTATAGTTTCCAGTTTGTGTTATATTACCTATTATAGTTGAATTACCAGTTTGAGCGAAATTACCAGTATTACCTATACCATTAAAAACTGATGAACCCGTGGAGGTTAAAGTTCCAGTCATGGTTAAATCAACTAAACCAGATATATCTCCAGTCATAGTTATATCTTTTAAAGATGTTAATGATTTTGAATTCATATTAATATCATTTGCAATTTGTAAATCTATAACTGGTTGATATGTTAAAGTTGTATCCACATTAATATTAACACCACCAAAATATATTCTTTCTTCAACATTTAAAGTTTTATCGGCACTTCCATCAAATGTGTCTTGATTAACACCATTTTTTTGTATTGTTAAAGTTTTTTGTATATCTTTTGAATTTATCTGCGTGGTTGCCAGATTTCTTATCCCAGTTATATCTGGCAATCTAGTTAATTGTGAATTACTTCCACCTAAATCACATAATAATGCCATAGTATTAGTGAACGAATCTAATGTTTGAACCGAACACGTGGACTGCGTGCCTCCTAATAATGCCCATGAACCTCCCGCACCATCTTTAACAACTAGTCCAGTTTTATTATTTAATACTATATCACCATCTTCAACTAATATTTCTTGTGTGCCATCTGCTTTATTTTGCATGAATTTATTAGCAGTCATATCTCCACTTATTGTGATGCTATCAGTAGTATTAATAGTGTTTCCACCAGTTATACTAATATTATTTCCCGCAGTATAAGTAGTAGTATCTAAATCTATTGTTTTATCTGCACTACCATCAAAAGTATCTAACGTGGTTCCGTCTGCTTTAAAAGTTAATGTTTTTTGTATATCCTTACTATTTATTTGTGTTATACCCGTGGGAGCAGTATCCATATTTATAGTATCACCGCCAGATATATTTATATTTGTCCCCGCATTATAAGTAGTTGTATCTATATTTATAGTTTTATCTGCACTTCCATCAAATGTGTCCACGGATACACCATTATTTTGTATTGTTAAAGTTTTCTGTATATCTTTTGAATTTATCTGTGTGATTCCCGTGGGTGCCGTATCCATATTAATTACATCACTACCCGCTCCAGAAAAATTAATATTTGTGCCCGCTGTATATGTTGTTGTATCTATATTTATAGTTTTATCTGCACTTCCATCAAATGTGTCCACGGATACACCATTATTTTGTATTGTTAAAGTTTTCTGTATATCTTTTGAATTTATTTGAGTTATACCCGTGGGAGCAGTATCCATGTTAATTGTATCACCTCCAGATATATTTATATTTGTCCCCGCGTTATATGTAGTTGTATCTATATTAATTGTTTTATCTGCACTTCCATCAAATGTATCAATCTGGACTCCATTATTTTGTAATGTTAAAGTTTTTTGTATATCTTTTGAATTTATCTGTGTTATACCCGTGGGAGCAGTATTCATATTAATTACATCACTACCCGCACCACTAAAATTAATATTAGTGCCCGCTGTATATGTAGTTGTATCTATATTAATAGTTTTATCTGCACTTCCATTAAATGTATCAATAGTTCCACCATTATTTTGTATTGTTAAAGTTTTTTGAATATTTTGAGAATTTATAGTTGAAACTGCAATATCATTTAATCCAGTTAATGATGTATCTAAATTAAATGTGAACGGAGATTCCGTGCCAGTTTGATTTAAATTAGTCCCCGCTTGAAATGTTGTGTCCACGCCCGCTGGGAGATCCGCTAGAGTTATTGCAGTATATTCTAAATCTCCATCATCTTTTGCTTTTAAAAACTGATCGGAACCCGCTATACCATCAATTAATAATTTATCAGTAATATTAATTGTTGATGTATCTTGAAAATTAAGTCCATCTATTGTTCTGTCGGATTGTTGAACTAAACTCATTATTATATATATATTATAAAAAAATTATTTAATTGATAAAAAATTATCTTTATCTTCTTCAACTTCTATATCTTCATCTGTTAAATCATTATCACTAACTTCTTCACTGCTTTCATCACTAAAATCTGGACTAGGTTTATATTCTTCATCTAATATATGATTTTCTCTTAAATTCTCTAATATTAATTTAAAATAACATTCAACTTCATCAATAGTATCAAAATTATCTTTAAGAATTTCTATAAAATGTTCGTCCATGATTTTATATATATATATTAGAAAAAAATAATTGTGATAATTTTTAAACAAAACGGAGATTATTATATGGATTTTGGCGTGGATCTGGTTCCATTTGTGTGTAATATTCTGTTAAATCTATATTATCATTTGGTAGTTCTAGTTCATCATCATCTTCTATAAATTCTACTTTTTTTTTATTTTTCTTTTTTGATTTATAATAATTATTTGTAATTTGTTCTTCATCACTAGATTCCGTTTCTTCATAATAATTATTAACTATAACTTTTTTCTTTTTCTTTGGTTTCTTTTTTGGAACTTTAACTTTTTTTTCAATAACTTCAACTTCTGGTTCACTTTCTACATCTTCTATATCTGCTGTTATTTCTGGAGGTTCTGGTGCTGTTATTTCTGGTTCTGGTGCTGGTGTTTCTAAATCTTTTAATTGTTTCTTTAATTTATCTGCTTTTGTTTGTTTTTTTTCTTTTTGTTTATTTTCTGCCCATTTTTTTCTACCTTCTAACATTTTTTCAACTGCTTTTTTTTTGTGCATCTGTGCGTGGTTTTTTTGGTCTTTGTAATTGAATTTTATTTTCTGGTTCAACTTCTTTAATTTCTTTCTCCACGGGGTTTTCACTATCACTCATCTTTATAGTATTATAGTAGAAAATAATTTCACTATAATTAATTTTTAAGGATTTATAGTAGGTTCAATTTCTGGTTCACGGGGAGGGATTCTTGGAGTTTCTCCAGTATGTCCAGTTGCTTGTAATTTATCTTCTTTAAGAATAAGATCCGTGTCCCTTACACATTTAATGCAACATATATCTAATGTTTTACATTTTGATTTTTGAATAATTACACATAATCCACCTAATGCTCCTAATACTCCAACAATAAATAACATTAATTCATTAATATTAAAATCATCCATGCGAGTCATAATATAATATATAAGATAAAAAAATAAATTACTTGTTATTTAATTTGTATAGATAATAACAATAACCCATATTAATTATGATTAAACCTTTATACGCGACATCAGTCCAAATCATTTATAATATAATATATAAAAAAATGTTAAAAAAAAATATTTAATTATTCATTTATTTTAGTGATAATAATTTTGGGCATAAACTTTGATTTATATTTGCCCTTTAATCTATTTTCATAATGGTCTATAATTTGATTATATGATAAATCTAATCTATCTGCAATTTCTTTTAAAGTTTTAAATTCACACGAGTCCAGAACTTTAATATCATTACAAAATACTTCAACGCAATATCTGTTTTTATTAATTCTCATATTATATAATTATACTTATTCACAAATCTTTAAATATGTATATTTACATTTTCATTTTTTCTCTAAATATTAATTCATTAAAATTCTTATGATACATTTTATTATCTGCCTTATCTGTGTTAATATATAATGACTGGTATTTTTTATTAAACACATATTTCATCATACTTTCAAAATCTTTTTTATCTAATAATATTAATTCATCAAAAATAGTTTCTATTTCTTTTTTATTTGTAGTTTTAAATATAGTATAATGACTAGCAGATGCACGTAATGGTCTTGGCAATCTATTAAATATTTGTGTAGTCAACCACATAGATAAACCAGAACCACCTTCTTCACTTTGTCCACATATATGTCGGCGGTTCATCATCATTTTACATAATAAATTCTCCACGGGTTTATTTTTTTTAATATCATTAACTACATCATCTGCAATAATTAAAACACGTTCACCAGAGTCCATAATTTCATCATGCACTTGCTCAAGATTACTTAAATTCATTTCATAAAACTTTTGATCCTCTGGCAGTGTTTCAAAAGGATCATTATCAATAGTTTTCATAGATGGACTAAATATATATATCTTATCAAACTTGTGGAAGTATGGTGATGCTTTATTTTGTTTTGTTAAAAGATTATAAATATATGTTGATTTTCCTTGGCGTGGTTTTGCTGTAATTACCCAAAAATGGTTGAATGTGCTGGGTAGATTTGCTTTATATAAATCATCATCTCTATCATCACAACTAAAATTAAACTTTGTTATATTATATTGTTTTTCTGGTTCTATTTCACTAAACTCCATTTATATGTATATATTATATAATTTTTAAAAATTAGTAATTATTAATTCACTTACATCATACGCTCCCGCGTTCTTTCGCGTGGTTTCATATTTCGTTCTTATCTTTTTTATTTTAAACTGCTTACATATTTTGCGTGCATCTACAACATCATCATAAGATAATATGAATTTACCTTTAATCGTTTTTAAAAAATTACAAACATCATATATATCTAGTCCAACTTCTCTGTAATCTTTATTTTGTTCTGCACGTGAATATGGTGGATCTAAATAAAATAATGTATCTGGCGAGTCATATCTTTTAATAATTTTTCTAAAATCTTCCGAATGAACTTTAACTCCACTCATTCTATTTCTTATTTTATCATATGTTTTTTGATTTTTGAATTTAACTCCCACGTTCTTATATCTTTTATCATTCTCAAGATTTTCTCCAATATAATTTTCCCGATCTCCACGAAATGATGTTAATGATAAATATAAGTTTCTAAATAATCTTTCTTTATCTGTTTTAAAATTCTTCATATTTTTTAATCTATTAAATTGTGGACGCGTGGGTTGAAAAGATTTATCCGATAATGATTCCACTTTCTGCACATCTCTATATATATTTGCTACATCTTTATCTTTATCATTAATCACCTCCATTCTAGAAAGTGATTTAGGTTTCTTAAAAAAAACAGATCCTCCTCCGATAAATGGTTCCACGTATATTTCATGGCGGGGCATCATATTAACAATTTCATTTGCTAGTTTTGATTTACCTCCTACACGTGCAATTATTGGACGAGTCCACATATCTTTATCATCGCTCATTATATTATAAGAAAATATTTAATTAATAATGCTGTGTTTTATTATATTTTTATTGTTCTACTTTAACCATAGTTCCCTTCCGAGGTCTCCCGCGTCCACCCCGTGGTTTCTTTCTTTTTTCTTTAATACCACCCTTGGCATCACCTTTTTTAATAATACCTAGAACTAATTTTTCTGGTAGTTTTTCAACTTGTTTTTTTGTAATCTGTCCATCTTTCATTGCTTTTTTAATTTTATCTTCATTTGCTTTTGATGAATAATGAGAAGGCATATTTTATAGTATATCATATATTTTAGTTTAAATTCATAAAATTATTTTATTTTTAATATATATAATGGCACGGACAACAAATAGATGGATATTAGAAATATATTTAGATAAAGATAAAACAAAGATAATACAGATATTAATTTTTAATAATCTCCGTGAGATTGCATATTGTTTAGATAGAAATATATATGATGTGTCTAATTTTTATCATAATATAACAAAACCCAAAGATATGTTTTTATTTATAAATCTTTATAAAGATTAATTATTTCATAAATATTATTTGATTCCATTTCTTTGCTCTAGATATGGCAGTATATAACATTTTTAAATCATACATATTATTTATATCAATAAATAATCTTGTTTGTGCAGTTTCACCTTGTATTGCATGTATTGTGAACGCGTGCCTTATCTCACACTTTATTTTAGGTTTTTCATCTTGAATAACAATCATGCCATTACTATAATCTCTATTATTTGCCAGAACATACCATTTCTTAAATTCTTGATATTTTTCCGTATATACATCTTTATTTTTATGTGTTCTGGTTATAATTAAATCATCTATTTTATAATCTATATTATCTTTATCAACTATTTTAATCTTATCAAATATTTCTTTAATGTTAGATTTATTATCTATCATTTGTCTTAAATAATTTAAATTATTTTTTAAAATATCACACTCACATCTATAATTAATTTTATGATATATTGTTTTAATTTTACCCACTTTAAAATTCTCTTTTTTATCATTACCCTTATCTATCTCATCTTGGTCATATACTGGATCAAGTTGATACCCTAAATCACCGCAGAATATTATTTTATGTTGATTAAATCTTTTAATAATTAAATTCTTTTTATGATTACTCATCATAGATATTTCATCACATATTATAACAGAATAATTATTATATAATGGTTGCCATATTTCTGGGTCTTTTGTTAATAAATGATGTGTCCACGTGGTGGCATCACAACCATAATTTTCTTTTTTATTTCTTGCTAGTTTCCATGAAGGTGCAGAGAATAATATATTTCTTAACCCTTTATCAGTTAAATTATGATGTGTTTTACCACACCCTCCACCTCCTAGATGAACCTCGTGTTGGTGATTATCTTTATATTCACCTACATTAAAATTATCACAATATTCTATTTCTTCTTTAAAATTATCATTTTCAGTATAACTTCTTGATGGTGAATTATTAAATGTTTTACCATCTTTAAAAGAAAAGTTTTTATCTGGTTCAATATTAATATTTTTATCATAATAAATACCATCAACACATATTCTTTTAATAGAATTTAAAGGTAGTTTAGATAATTGTTGAAGTATAGATAATCTTTGATATGATGTTATAAAACTGGCGATATGTCTATAATGAAAAACATTTTCTTTTTTCTTAATAACCATCATTAATTCTTGAGTCCATTTATTTTGATAAAATGATGTATTATCATCTTCTTTATAATGTGAAAGCATAGATGCATATTCTTCATTATCACATTTCATTATATATTTACTTTCAAAATTAAGTGGATATAAACAACCAAACCATTTACAATAAACTCTAACACCTTTAATTTTCTTAAACATATTTGCATTATTTTCTTCATCATTTTCACCAATATTAAAATCTAAATGTATAGATTTTTGTCCCCACGCACCCATGATAATATCATATGTGATTCCGAGTGAACTATAATATTTTAATTCTGGTGAACTATAAATATTACCATTTCTAAAACATCTCATCATTGGTATTAATTCATTACCATTAAAATTCACATTATCAACCATATATAAACCCGTGCCCATAATCTTATTACATTTTCTAAAATCAGTTATTTTACCCATAAAACCTTCATAAAATGGTGCGTCTTTTGATTTTGTGTAGGCACGAGTCATATCTATATGGTTGTAATCATCAGTATCTTCACCAGTCATATCTCCATGGGGATCTATACATCTATTTTCTTTTAATGCAGACCCTAAAAATGATGATAAATCTTTATCTTTAAAATAATCTATTTTATACGCGTTTAAATTATTCTTTTTCTCAAACTCTCTCACAATATCTCTATATTCATCTTTAAGAATATAAGTGCCATTTAACGTGGTTATTTTTGAATAATCATTATCCATAGTTTGTTTATAAATAAAATAATCATTATTTTCATCTAGTTCATTAAACTTTTCATCCATTTCATCATTATCTAGTTCTTGATATTTATTCATATAAACATTTTTATTAAGTTCTAAATGATTTAATCTTGTGTTAATAAACTCAAATGATTTTAATGGTTTTTTCGGAGGTATAAACTCGTGAATTTTAGTTGTTTTATTAGTTTCACTAGGTATAGATATTTTAATTTGTATCTGCATTTTATCACACACATTTTGCATATCATCTAGAGGAATACCCGTGGCATATTTTTCAATATATTTATCACAATTTTTTATAATTGTTTTATATCTTTTTTTGGCACTAGGTGATTTTGCTCCTTCTTCACACCCTTCCGCCCATTCTTTAATAGGATGAAAGAAGCAGTGATTAACACCATCAAGAAAGTATTGATTAAAATTAAGATTTGCGTTCACTTTATCAAAAGTTAATATTAATAATTGATTTTCTTTATTAATCTCGTTATTTGTGAAATCACCAGATAATATCATATCTTCAACCATTTCATCACCAAATAAAAATGTATCACTATCTGGATATAAAAAGTTATTATGATTTTTATAAAATGATGCAACCCTAAAATTGGGTAGTGTTAATTGTGCTTCATTACCTCCATGATACCTTCTCACAAGTTTAATTGTTTGTCCATTATATGTTCTTAATAAATTCTTAATATATGTTTCTGGGTTAGGTTGTTGTGCCCTAACAAATAAATAATTTAATAATAATGTATTAGTTCTATCAATAGGTGGTGGGACTCTTCTAAATCTGCCCGTTAATCTATTATATATTAAATTAGGTGGCAGAAAATCTTGAGGGTTGGCACCATTATCAATAGCGTCTGCATATTTCTTTTTTGCAGTTCTGCCATATAAATTATTAAATCTTACAAATCTATCAGTTTCTTCATTATAATAATAATCACGTGGGAGAATATTATGTTGATACTGATTTAAATCGTTTATATAAATTCTATATAATCTGCGTGCGGGTGCACCATATTCATTTGTTATATTAACATTTCTGTTCCTTTCTGGATCAAATATTAATACCATCAATTATAATATTAGATATATTTTCTTTTCGGATAAAAAACGCGTGAAATATTTATTCAACTTTAACTTTAATATTTTATAATTTTCTTTTATACAAATCTTTACTCTTTGATAAAGTAGTATATTAACAAATCTTTAAATATCTAAAAAATTAATTAAAATTAAAATGCTGTATATATATATAAATGCTGTATATTTATGATAGAATAGTGCTGTATATATTGATAAAAATGCTGTATATTATAAATGCTGTATTTTATAGATAATAATGCTGTATATTTTATTTATTAAATTCATGCGTTATAATATGTTATTATACATATTTAAAGATAATTTAATATACATATATAGATAGATAAGTGATAATAAGATAATATATAATATAATTAATAACTCGTATAAAAACATAGACACTTAAAGAAAAGGCACATAGTATATTAAATAATAAGATGTGTGATTTTAAATTCTCTAAAACTTTAACTGCATATAAAAGAGATATTATTGTTAAAAACTCTATTAAACCTCAAACATATATAGATTATGAGACCGCCCATATGTTTTATGAGACAAGTATATTAAATGAACTACCAGAACCTATCTTATATGATATTATGAGAATGTGTTTTAGAGACCATGTTATGGAGATACCTAAACATATTAATTTTTATATGTCTCATGCTCAACATCAAAGAACATATGATTATGGTGAAGAACATATTATTAAATATATAGATAATAGAAGACCTATGAACGGCACCCTTGAAAAACATAAAGGAGATGTGCATGATAATTATATCTGTTATAATTCTAAAAATGGTTTTCTTAATAAATATAAATGTAAATGTAAAACTAAAAAGGGCACATGGTGTAAAAGTGATGCATCATTTGAATTTAAGTTTAGATTAATGCCATGCCATATGAATGATGTTAATAACCCTAATGACGACATAACACATCTAGAATATATGGAGCATTATAATAATATTATTCAATTATTAACTATTAACACATTAGGACACACACATCATACATCTGGCATATTTCATAATGAAAGACCTATGATAGATTTAAGATTAAAAATGTGTTTAACGCATGAAAAAATGTTAAAGAAAGATTGGCGTGATAAAAGAAAAATGTTTCAAAATGTATATGATTATTATAAGTTAAATGGTTATATTGTAAGAAATGGTTATGTGTGTAAAATATCACGCGGTAATATATATCGCTAGGCAGATCGCATGTAATTTTATATATATTTTTTAAGATTTATAATATGTTTTTTTAATTTTTATAATATTTTTTTAATTTTTTTTTTATGAATTTTATAAATTATTTTATAATATTTATTTAATTTTTTAAAATTATTAAATCTGCATGTAAAATCATAGATTTTTAAAAAAAGGGTTGAGGAAAATGATAA